>MDTB01033561.1_pt1 | contig 22587 bp, 19 predicted proteins | sample 811161 | NCBI WGS metagenome assembly MDTB01 (sample SAMN05326650, study PRJNA326480) | marine metagenome | isolation source: seawater | place: Mediterranean Sea | collected 2009 | reverse complement strand
TCACAGATCTATGAGTGGTGTACATTCTGTCGTACTCTCCGGGAATTGCAGACAGGGGCGAACTACTCGAACTCGAAGTAACCATGAATCCTCAAAGTCGAGTGTTGAGATTCCTGTATTCGTTCCACCTCCACGACCGTCGACTGTCAACAACCACATACCATCATCAAATTGATTGATATCGCGATCAATTTCCACGGTTTCCTGCGGGTAAGATCCGTTGTCTGCCATGACTTCATAGATGGGATTAGAAGTATCACAATTCGACCCGAATTCATCACACCAAAGTAGTTGGACAGACACATACCTCTGATCAGATTCGCCCAAATGATAATTCACAGATGTCTTGAAAATGATGACGACTTCACTGACCGTTTCATCGATCTCGATTTGTTCAGTTTTAGATTCCTGAATCTGTGAGAAAGCATCTGCGCCTTCTAGCACAAATGTGTGCGATAAATCGTATACACGCCAATCTTCGTCAATTTCCGGTTCTCCTCGAACGCCTTCCATGATTTCTCGACCATAGACCAAGGAAAGGCACCCTGGCAGAGACATGGTCAGAAGTAGAACGGTCATGACAGCGCAAATACTGCGTTTGTACAGGCCGCCCACACGTGTCCCTCCATTCTATCGGTACATGGCTGCACATTTTTGCTTGACGGCCTCTTGAATGGTTCAATCTTGCTTCTTTCGACGGCGTACACTTCTGCGCTTGGGTGAATCTGAATCATCTGCAGGCGCCTCATTTTGCTTGGCGACTGGGTTTTCGTCATCAGAGACTGTGAAGTCACTGCTGGCAGAACGAACCTCGTTACCGACTACAGTGTTGTCAACGATGTCTTCGACATTGACTTGTTGTCCGGGAAGCACACCATCTTCACCAGTCAACTCAAACAACTTCTCACGGTACTGAGCATCGGAAGCAGTCAATTCAACATCTTCATCGGACAAATGTCGGCGTGATTTGACATCACCCAAGAAGGCATCCAAGTCATGCTCGGGGATCTCATCCATTGCCTCACTAAGTCCGGTTGAGACGACGGTTTCTTCAACTTCTTCATCGGATTCTGTGGACTCTTCAGCAGCAATCCGTTCTTCTTCTTGTGTATCGAAATATTCCTCTGCTTCGGAGATGTTCTCATCCCATTCTCCCTCCCATTGCTCTTCAGTAAACCCGAGAGAACCAGCATGAGTATCGAATCCTTCGTAGCCTCGGACGATTTCATCCTCATCTTCTTCTTCGACCACTTCTTCTTCCTCTTCTGCGGGCAGTGGCTTGAATTTACGCTCTCTTCGAGTGTAATGCGCACCGATGTCCTGCTCAGCTCCACAGTAAGGGCAATGATCGAGCATGGATGGGATGGTGGCGTTACATTCTGCGCAATCATGGAATTTCGTGCGGCCGACTCGTAAGTCAAAATCACAGTGTGGACAAATATCCTCATCCCCTTCCAATTCACCATCACAAGCGGGGCATAATTCGTAGGTTTCTCGCTCAGCGTCCGCCAATCCCCGTCGTGTCAAAATGATGGCTGCAATCAGTGCAATCAAGCCAATAATTCCAGCAACAGAAAACAACAGGATTGACATTGATTCATCATTTCCTGATGGATTATCTCCATCCGCACGAACCACTTCCCAAGCCCTTGCATGAGGTGTGACTGTGGTACTGGTTCCAGATGCTTTCACTGAAAGCTCGATTTGGCCCGGGTCAAGAGCTGTCACTCTGCATCGAATGGTGTGCATATTCTCAGAAGAATCTGCTGAATCGAATGTGAAGGGTTCAGTGATGTTTAGAATCGTATTTGTTGAACGATCAACGCACTCAAATGTCTCAACGCCTTGTCCAACATCGGCGATGACATCGATTGAGTAGATGTATGTGATTCCTGTCTTCAATGGAGGGACATCAGGTTCATTCCACGCCTCAGAATTAAGCAAGAATCTTAATTGTAAATCTGAATTTAGTTTGACCGAACTCGATGCGGTGTTATCGGATTCAATTCGGTCATAGGAATTCGTACTCTTTGTCCAAACGGCTTCGAATGGAATATCGCGCGTAAGACCTTGCGCGATTACGTTGAATTGAACGCTAATCTGTCCTTGATTTGCGGTATTTGAAGGAGGGATGATGATGCCCGTCTTTGTTTCAATAACTTCTCCATCAAAGGTTGCCATCAAGTCACCCGTGGCAGTCACCATACCGACATTTTGCAGAGAGACAGTAAATGTCACTTGACTCCCAGGAGTTGTTTCATAACTACTCGGAGATGCTCCAGTTACCACCACATTCGGTTCTTGGTGAATGGTGAGAATCACTGTTTCAAGATTGTTGAATGTAGCAGATTGTGGAACACTCTCTGAGGGGTCGATTACCAATTCAAGCGCAACTTCACCCGGTGTTGTATCGGGAAGATCTACTGAAGTAATTGTAATGGAATATTCTGCAAATGGGTCCACTTCAGTGAAAGAAAGAGACTCAACATTGAGAGTGATTCCTCCCTGAGTTCGCACTTCAAGAGGAACTGTTGTCGAACCGACTCCCCCGTCTCTGGCGATGGTGCCAGTGAGGGTCCAAGGGCCGGACAAACCTGGATCGGCGGCTACATTGGGGCCCTCGGCGTGTCGATAATCAGGCAGAGTATCTATGGATAGGGAACGTGTTTCAGAGTTGTCTGCAGTAGTTGACTCAACGATATTGTCGCTACTATCTGCATTCACGATACCTGTAACATCATACGTTCCCGCCGCGGGAGCAGAGACGGTTTCGTTTAGCCAAGCCTTCTCACCTACAGTCAGTGATGGGACATCGAGAAGATATTGGTCTCCTCCAATCGTCAACTCAAGGTGGCTACTGGGAGCATCTGCATTTCCTGCATTCTCAACTTCAATCTCAACAGAAATTGATTCCCCTTCATAGCCGCCTGATGACGGATTTACTTCAAAATGGGAGAACCTTAAGTTGGCCAGTCCTTGAACTGAAAAGTCATGGGAAATGAAGACTGGGTTATTGTCGTGATTGACGCGAATGACCAACGTCTGTTCGCCTTCTCCCCAGTTCAGATTATTCCAAACAAAAACAACATCTTCAAACTCATTGGCATCGATATCAACGTTGTAAAGAGCCGCAGGATTTCCTGACTGGTAATTGTTTTTGTGAAATTCGACGGTGACATCATCAGCGATGACTTGATCGACGTTTTGCAATGACAGTGTGAAGGTAGCATCCCCACCTTCGACTGGTGTGGACGGACTCATTGCAAGTCCTTCCGTGCTGAATGCTATGCTACCAGATTGCTCGCCAGTGGCCGCTGATGGGACGAACAAAATTGGAGCGACGAATAGTAGGGTGCACAGAATCTGCCGAAGCAAAGGCCGTTCCATGTATTACTGAGGTCAGGCGAGGCACTTCAAACTGCTTCCCGAATCCACCAGCAAACCCCCTGCAAGCGACGAAGTCGCTACTCCCATTGGAAAGCCTTGAAGGATGAGGTACACGGTGGAAGGTTTGGTGCCGATGCTCTCTCGCCGCTTGGTTCTCGCGCCCTTGGTGGTGATTCTACTGTGCATGGCTCCGCATGGCGCTTGGATTTCTGTCGATGCAACAACAGGACGGAGTGGCGGTTTCGACTTTAGTGGTGGCCCTGATGCGGGAGACGTCATCTCTGGAACTTACACCGTTCGCACGACCAATGTCGCCGACATGGATTTCATCAATGTCGAAGTTCTTGAGGGAGCCAGTTGGTCTCCCGTTGCCAATATCACCAACACACCTTGGTTGACAGCATGGGATACAAGCACGTACGCTGATGGAGACTATCAATTGAGAATTCAAGGGACGCTGACCAATTCCTCAACGACCGGATGGGTTACCAGTCCAACGTTCACCATTGACAATACTGCTCCGAGTGATCTTTCTCTAGGTGTCTCCAACGCTGTCGTTGGCGATGGTTCTTCCACCATCAACCGAGCTTGGTTTACCACCACTGAATCAGGGACACTCGATTTTTCATGGAGTGCTTCTGATACTCACCTATCCCATGCAACCCTCACCAATGTTCCCGGTTCAGGGACACCTGCCCAAGATGGACCAGGGACTCTGACCAATTCCTGGGCTTGGTCCCCTGGTGATTTAGACGAGGGTAAATGGACGCCTGTACTGTCCGTATTTGATGACGGAGGAAATTCAGCGCAAACCTCGATTCACATTGGCATTGATCGCACAGGCCCTGTAGTTGGAACCCCAACACTTTCTGTCACCCCCAATTCTTGGACGGACTCAGCAACCCTGATTTTCAATGGACTAGGTAGCAATGCTACCGATAATGGTGGTTCTGGAATCGAGACCTATCACGTACGCGATAGTGCTGATGAATGGTCAAACATTGGTGCGGCAGGTGCTGGTTCAATGGGATTGAACGAAGGGGTTCGCACCATTCAGTTCAGAGCTGTAGACAAGGTTGGAAACATTGGCGATGCACACAATGTGACCATGATGGTCGACCGTACCGCTCCAATAGCAGGTGGCTGGATTTTCGGTTCGGAAATCACTGATTCTCTAATGGGTCCTCTGGCTGTCAATATCGATGCGACTGACGCCAATTCTGGAATTGATGTGTCTGCCTGTAGTATTGAATACGGATTTGATGCGAATGGTGCTGGTTCTATCCCTGACATCTCGACAGATTGGCTTAGTGTCGGTTCGGGAACCTCAACCAATCTATCCTCTGCCATCGATTGGTCAACTCGGGCCGGTCAATATCTCTCATTGAGAGCAACACTTGTGGATACTGCCGGAAATACCGCAACCACCTCTGCATCCCACTTTCTGATTCTACCGGGACTTGATTTCACAGTATCTGACGCAACGTTGAATCGATTGATTGTGCGAGCGGGGACTCAAGATCCCGTCTTGTTGGAAGCACAAATTCAAACCAATGAATTCTATTCCGGAAGTGTGGTTGTCAGTATCCAAAGTGCACCAGCAAGTCGTGATGCCCTGACAGATTGGACAACATTGGATTCCATGGTGCTCCCATCGGGTAGTTTCATTGACCAGCAGGAACAAATTTCCATGAATGTCACTCTGTTGACGGCGGGCGAATTTGATATTCGTGTAATTGTCGATCCTGATGATTCAATTCCAGAACGCGACGAAGGAAACAACGAGTATTTCCTCTTGATTGGGGCGGCTGATCCTCAAGTGGTTGGTTCAGTTAGCGGATTTGTACCGAATCTTGTGATTTTGTTCATCATGGGACTGTTTGTAAGCAGTATTCTGAATCGACGTGAATCGGCGTCTTGAAAGAGGAGACCTTGGTCGCGTTTTCTAATGGAAGGTCTTGCTCGGATCCCCCAGGACCGTATTGCGGTCCTCATCGGAAGGAAGGGAACGACCCGTAAGGCCTTGGAAAAGGCAACCAATTCAACACTTCACATCGATTCAAACAGCGGTGATGTTTCAGTTGTTTGGAATGAAGAATTCGATCCCATTACTAGAATGAAATTTCCTGATGTGATTCGTGCGATTGGTAGAGGTATGAATCCTGAACGAGCAATTCAATTGCTAAATGATGACCATCACCTAATCCTATATGACATGCGAGAATATGTTGGTAAAAATGCAAACCAGCAACGCCGTATTCGCAGTCGGTTGATTGGACGCGATGGACGCATTCGACAGTTGATTGAGGAACACTCTGGTGCAGAGATTGTAATCTATGGTTCAACTGTGGTCATCATCGGTGACGAAGAAGGATTACCTTTGGCTGGACAAGCCATCGAACGTCTATTGCAAGGTGCAGAGCACTCTTCTGTACTCAAACACCTTGAGACAGAGAGAAGGAAAAAGCGGATGGCTTCACGGAATCTTGAATCTATTGACTTGAGAGATGATGGTGAGCGGTTTGCAGCACTCGTCCCTGGACTTGAGGTCGCACGAAGAAAACGTGAACGTCGATACAAGGATGCGCAGGTGGATCCATCTGATGGAAATGCTGTTGACGAAATGATGGAACTCGCTGATGATGAATCTGTTGGGTTTGAAGAAGAGTGATCAGTATAACACGTTGGCCATGGCCTCTGCAAGTTCAACATCAACTCCTTGTCTTTGGGCCCACTCAACCAATCGTGTGACATCTCGTACCAAAAATTCCTCAGCGTGAGGGTGTGTACTCGTCACTGCTTGGCCCACATCGATGACACGAGGTTCGCCATTGTGCCACAAAATGTTGTATTCGCTAAAGTCCGCGTGGACCAAATCTGCTTTCTGCCAACAATCTCGTAACCAATTGAGTAATTCATCAAATACTGGGCCTGGATCTTCTACCTCGATATCTCGTAATCTGGGACTGGGACCATCTTTATCTCCAAGATAATCCATGACCAAGACATTTCGAAAGAGAGCGTGAGGTTCTGGAACTCGCAAACCATGATTGGACATTCGCATCATATTTCTGTGCTCCTTACGCACCCATATGTTCACCAATTCATGATGGCGGCGACGGAGACCTCCAAAGCGAGGGTCGCCTTCGATGTACTGCATCAATCCCTTGAAGACAGCATTACTCGTGTGAAAAATCTTGACTGCGGCAACTCCATTGGGTGTTGTTGCATGGAATACGTGAGCTTCCTTTCCCCTTGCGATTGGCCAATCAAGTGTATCGATATGCCCTTGTTGCATGAGCTTGTATACAGATAGAAGCGTGCGCTGATCGAATACTTGATCGAATACCCGACGATCGACCCATTCAAACTGACCCTTGCCCAATGCGCCTTCCAAACGGTGTTCAATCTGTTTGAACATGGTCGCATACTTCTTCTCCTTCATCCAAGTCCAAGAATCTAGTTTTTTGTCCATTTCTGCATGAGCGATTGATTCTTCATCGGCTTTCCACATCTCTTCAGCAAGCGCGATGTTATCCGCTTCGATTTGTTTCTCGACCTGCGTAGGTTCACCATCTAAATCATAATCTTCAGGCTCGTTCAAGTCGGTCCAATCACGCGGTTCGCTTTCGCGTCGTGCCTTCCGGCGTCGCGCGATGATTACACCCCCTATGCAGGACCAAACAAACTGTCGATATCATCGTCGCTGACGTCATCGAACTGTTCTGGTTCTTCCTCTGGTAGAGCCGCAACGGACTCGACCTCAGTCATTTCATCTTCATCTGTTGAATCTTCAACTGGATTTTCTTCAATCACTTCCTCGACTACTTCAGGTTCGGAACTGGGCCCACTACCAAAAATACCAGCATCATCTAAATCGTCCCATGATTCGGTTCCTGTACCAAATACATCGACAATTTCGGGTAAAACCCCTTTGCGAGAAAGATAGAGAGATTGGGTTTTCGAATATCGCTTCTTGACATCGGCCTTTGAATCTTGGAAGTCCCAGGGCTGAACGACAATCAAGTCGCCTTCCCGAACCCACTGACGTCGGCGCATCTTTCCGGGAATTCGAGCCAAACGAGTCTCCCCATCTGCGCATACAACACGAACGCGGCGACCGCCAAGAATTTGATCTGCGATAGCAAACATTTCGTTGATTCGCTCGTTAGGAAGGGGGACTCGAATTTTATCGCTAGAACCGCCTTCAAGCTGTGCGAGGAGCTCTTCATCTACGGTTTCCTCTCGTCGTCGACCCATGGTAACAGGCTCGCGAATCGACCACCCTACATAAACACGGAGGCGGAAAACGACGTCTGAACATTGGCTAAGAATTAACCAAACAATGCCATTGCAGCGTCATTCGCAGCTGAGGCCAACACATCTGCCAATGGACCGAATCCGAATACAAGTGTGCCCATGGTGCACAACATGATTGCAATCCGAATCAGTGGAGCACGTGGAACTGCCAATCGGTCAGATTCCTCAAAGAACATCACAACGCAGATTCGAAGGTAATAGAACAACGAAATAGCGCTATTGATGAACACCAAGATGGCCAACCAGAATACCCACGAAAGTGAACCGATCGCTTCGGAAAGATTGGAGCCCGCAGCATCGCCAACCGTGCTGGATATGATACCGCTGACCATCATCAGCTTTGACAAGAACCCTGACAATGGTGGGACACCAGCAAGAGCCAGCATGAAAATCATCATCGATACGGCAAGAAGAGGATCGCGGCGGGCAAGACCATGGTAGTGCTCCAGTTTGTGTCCTCGGCCATTGTCACATTCTAACAAGGAAATGACCAGGAAAGCACCTAACTTGAACGCAACCAATACCACTAGGTGGAAGAGGAGTGCGGTGGCAATCAATTCACTGCCTTCACCTGGACCCAATGCTCCGATGGCGGCAATACCCGCAAGCATGTAGCCTGCGTGAGCAACGCTAGAATAAGCCAGCATACGCTTCGGGTTTCGACTACCAAGTGCAGCAATGTTACCCCATGTCATGGTAATGGCAGCAACGATTCCAATGAGTAGCATCCATTCACTGCCATCGTCCACTAGCGTTACTCCAATGAGTACACGCATCAATGCAACGAAGCCCATGCCCTTACTCGCAGTCGCTAGGACGCCAGCAACAGGTGCGCTCGCTCCAGCATATGCATCTGGAGCTGCAAAGTGGAACGGTACTGCGCTGACCTTGAATCCGAAGGCAACCAACATCATCGCCAAACCGATGATGGCCATTCCATTTGGCCCGGCAGCCCAAGCGCTTGACAAACTGGAAATTGACAGATCGCCATTCCAAATGTAGAGCATCGACAGGCCGTACAAACCAACAGCGCTTGCCACGCTTCCAACAATGAAATATTTCACACCGGCTTCAGGTCCAATTTCTGTTTCTTTGTTGAATGAAATCAGCACATACGAAGCCATACTCGCCAACTCAAGGCCAACGAAGAGCATGAAGAGATTGGTGGATAATGCAACGGTTGACATCCCAAGGGCAACCATCAGAATCAGCAATGAGAAATCGACTTGACGACGGTTGTTTAGAAGCCTGTGGAGTCGACGAGATTCGACACCTTCATCCCGCTGTTTCTTGGTAGGGATACGATTGACCGGAGTTGCAGGAAGACGATCCCAGTTAGCCAATAGTGCGAGTAAAAGAGCGGCAGTAAACATCATCTCCATCAATCGACTAAATGCATCGACCTTGAGCACCGTCGCATCTTGCCCACACCAATTTTCTCCGACCTCAACTTTTCCTTCGACCATTGCGATGCAAGTCTCAGCGACACCAACACCAGAATCAATCATTTGACTAAGCAAGGCTGTAATGAATGAGGCAAACAGAGTAAATGCTGCAATGGCCTTTGGCAACCTTGGATCGCCGGTCAAAGCAAAGCGCTTGCCACCAATAAGGTAGGGGATGCGCCAAGACTTCCCGGGAATTGGGAGTCTGAATGTCGCATTGCCAATGTTGGGTACAACAAGCATGGCGATGATTCCGAGAATCATAATCCACTCTGGCATCAAGCGACTGGCCATGTCTGGACCGGCAAACAAATTTCCTAGATTCATGGGCCCACCTCCGCTGGGTATAGTCGGTACTCAACCAAGAGAGACGCCCAGTCGGACATCATCTCAAACATGCCAAAGAAGTCTGGGTAGATACCGTAAACCACTGCCAAAACGCCGAGAATCAGCATGCCTGTGTTCTCATGCCAGGTGATATCACGTGGAGATTCTCCATGAAGTGTTGAGGGTAACTTGGCAATCGGGTGGTCGTGGTCATCGCGACCACCTTCGAAGATGGTTCGCTGCATACTCCACAAGTAGTAAGCTGCAGTAACGATGAGAGTGACTGCTGGTAGTAAGACCCACCAACCAAATGCCATGTAAAATGCAATGAGTACTGCGACTTCAGCGACGAATCCAGCCATCAATGGCAAACCGAGGCTGCCCATCCATCCGACCATCATGTGCCCACTCATCCATGGGCTGTGCTTGGCCAGGCCACGCATCGAATCAATCTCAAGCGTGTGGTAATGGTGCTTGAATGAACCACAAACAGCGAACAGTAGTGGGCTAATGATTCCGTGCGCGAACATCATGAAGATCGCTCCAGCGATGCCTAAGGGTTCCAGTGTGGCAATTCCTAGGAAAATCAATCCCATGTGACTTACAGATGAATATGCAACCATGCGTTTGAGGTTGAGTTGCCCCAAACAAACAACTGCACCGTACACAAGACTGACCATTCCCAAAATGAGTAGCAGTGTTTGGAATTCAATGACTTGATCAGGGAATAGGGTCACACCAAGGCGAAGGAATCCATAGGCGCCCATCTTTAGCATGACACCCGCCAATAGCATTGAACCAGCAGTGGGGGCCTGAACGTGGGCATCCGGCAACCAAGTGTGTACAGGAACACTGGGCAACTTCGTGGCGAATCCAATCAGCATCAAAAGGAAGACAATGCTTCGCAATCCTTCAGATGCGATGAAATCAGTTTGAGTATCCATCAGAACAAAGTCAAATGATTTACCCGTGATATTGCCAATCCAACTTGCATCATTGTTGAAATACATCACAAGAATACCTGCAAGCATGAATACGCTTGCTGTGAATGTGTAGATGAAGAATTTCTGAGCAGCATATCGACGATCTTCGCCACCCCACATTAAAATCAAGAAGAACATTGGAATCAATGTCAATTCCCAGAAGACGTAGAAGACAAATAAATCGAGGCTGACAAACACGCCAATCAATGCGCCTTCCATCATCAGAATCAAGCTGTGGAAGTATGCACCCTTCTTGGCATCCCATTCGACAACCATGGTGATTGGAATCAGCAGAGTTGTCAACCAAACCATCGGGTATGAGAGTGCGTCTATACCGACGTGCCAAGAGACGCCAATACTACCAATCAAGGCACAGCTGCCTGTTCCGATTTCACCAACTTGGCAGTTCTGGTAAAGATACTCACCCCATGCGAGACCAAAAGTTTCCTCTAAACCAATCAGTGTGGCGAGGATGAACATCAGCAAAGCCAGGGTCAAATTGACAGCACGGATGGGTTTCTCCAGTGTAACTCGCATTTCGGCATTGGCCATCCAATGCGCCAACATGAGAAGCAGAGCACCCAATATCGGGAGCAGTGTCATGACGGTCAATGGATTGCCCAAAATGGTAATCAAATCTGCAATTTGCACTCAAATCACCCCCCATAGGATACCGACGAATATCAGCATTCCAATCGCCGTCATTAGCAGATAGTCGCTAGCACGGCCAGTCGTGTACTGTCGTATCGATGTACTCATCCATTGAGATCCGCGCTCGATACCCTTGATGATTCCATCTACCCAATTTTTGTCAATCCAAGCAGAGATTTTGGCGAGAGGAAGTAGGGTTTTGGAAATCAACCACTCATATGCATCATCGATATACAAGCGGTTGTGTAGAGCGGTGGCAAATCCACCTTCAGCAAGTTCTCCCACATCCGTGTGACCAACACTACCCGAGTACCGAATCAACCATGACGTCAATGGGATGGCTCGCTCACCTTCGGCGAGATGCCCGCCATGCATTCGTGCCGCAATGAAAGGACCCAATCCGGCAGATAGGAGAATTGCTGTCCACCCGACAATCTTCAGCGTATTGTCTTCAGGTAGGAAAGCGTGCTCAAGTTCGTAGAGAATCGCATCTACAGGGTGCTTCAACAAATCAGTCATGAAATGTGAACCTTTGGTACTGGCAGGATCAGAGAGCCAATACACAAAGTGGCCACAGGCAAGCAGGAATCCACTGAAGGCTGTCACAATTGACAGTGTAATGAGAGGTGTCTTGATCCATTGCGTCTCTTCATGTACGTGCTCCACAACATCACTCTTGGGTTTTCCAGCAAATGTCATGAACCACATGCGTGACATGTAGAAACCTGTCATACCAGCAGTTGCCAATACCAAAATTGCTGGGAAGAGAATCATTTCGCCACCCTTGAGATAAACGTTCCAGGCTTGACCGACAATCCCTTCTTTGGACCAGAACCCACCAATCAATGGAATCCCAATAATCGACATCGAACCGAGCATCATGGCAGTACTGGTCACAGGCATTTTGCTGGCAAGACCACCCATGTTTCGCATATCTTGAGGATCGAAGTGGTGGTGATCACCCTCATCTCCATCGCCATGTGCATGCTCGTGTGCGTGGTGCATCTCATGAATGACTGAACCAGATGACATGAACAGCATGGCCTTGGCCATAGCGTGGTTAAACAGATGGAATAGGGCCGCGCCGAATGCGAATAGAGCATACTTCTCGTAGCCTTCATTGGCCAACCAGCAGGCTGCACCCAATCCGGTGAAGATGTACGCCAATTGACTCATCGTCGAATAAGCAAGAACACGCTTGATATCGTTGGCTACAAAGGCGATGAATGCTGCCATGAATGCCGTAATTCCACCAATCCATGCAATCAGCATCGCCACATCAGATAAGGCACCTTCAAAACTGGCCTCGCTGAAAATCGGGAACATTCGTGCCACAAGGTAAAGTCCAGCGTTAACCATGGTTGCTGCGTGAATCAACGCGGAGACCGGGGTTGGACCCTCCATTGCATCAGGCAACCAAACGTGGAGGGGGAATTGTGCAGACTTCCCAACACAGCCGATGAACATCATGATCAATGGCCATTGAAGATCTGCACCTTGAATGGTTCCGCCCAACGTGGGATCTCCAAAAATCACGGCGAACTCAAGGCTGTGATACAGGTCATACAACATGAACAAGCCCACCATGAGAAATACGTCACCCACACGCGTAGTAAGGAACGCCTTCTTGGCTGCAGCGGCTGCACTAGGCTTTTCCCAGTAGAAGCCAATGAGGAGGTAAGAACAGAGACCCATAATCTCCCAGAAAATGAATAACCAAAGGAAACTATCTGCAAGGACCATACCAAACATACCCATGCTGAACAAGATAAATTCAGCAAAGAAGCGGTGGTTTCGATCTTCGTTCTGATGATCTGTAGTCATGTAACCAATGGCGAACCAACAGATAAGGAAACAGAGGAAGGCGGCCACAAACAGGACGGTGAGAGAGACACTGTCAATCCACAATCCGAAGCTGAGGGTAGATGTCGCCCACTCACCATTGGCCTCTAGAACCTCAAAGTGAATCCAGTCAAGGATTGTCCCTTGTGCACCATATTCAGCGTGATGAACCAAGAATTCAATAATCAACCAAACGGTCAATGAGAGGGTGATCATCAAGCCTGCGAGCGCGACAATTCCGCCTTCCTTGAGTTGATTCTTCCACCAATCTTCGCCTTTGTTCATCTGCCCAATAATGAGAATGGCTGGGAAGATAAACAAGGGTACGGCGACAATCAAGAAGGCGCTCTCAATCGCTTCGAAGCCCATGGCCATGCGAATTCCTGGGAAGGAAACCATGGCCAGAACCGGTAGCAGTAGGTTCCATTCTGCTTTGCTGTGTTCTCCCATACATAACCCCCCTAATGCTTCAGCAGCGTAACCTCATCCAAAGAAATCGTGCCTCGCTTACTGTATAGCGCCAAGAAAATTGCCAAACCGACCGCCACTTCTGCAGCAGCAATTGCAATCGCAACTGAAGTGAATACCCAACCATCGATGTTGTTGTAATGCATTGCACCAGCAACAAAGTTGAGATTGACAGCGTTGAGCATGATTTCAATACACATCAGAACGATAATGGCGTTCTTTCGAGTGAATACACCGACCAATCCAATACAGAATAGGAAGGCACCCAAACCCGCAACCCAAGTAGGTTCAATCATTCTTCTTCACCTCCGTGAAGTTCCCACATTAGATTGATTTCACGCTCGTCACGAACCAGATATGCTGCGCCTGCCATGGCCATTGTCAACAAGGCACCAAGGATGACCACTGTGAATGCCCAATCATCGAGGACCGCTGTGGCGAATTCCAATGTCGTCAATTCCCCTGAAGACCCTGTGCCCCAATTGGCTGGATCCATGAGAACCGCGAGTAATAGACCGAGCATTCCAATGATGCCCAATCTAGCGACAGTGCTCATCAGTCTCATTCGAAATCCTCCTCCATGATTTGTCGGCGTGAAAGCATCACACCGAAAGCGAATACCAGCATGACGCTGCCGAGGTAAACTAGAATTTGAATCGCTGCCAACATCTCAGCGTTAGCCATCAGGAATACGCCTGCGACAGCAAAGAAGCACATGATTAGAGCCAGCATTGAGTGTGCAACACGGTTGGAGTAAACCGTCCCGAGGGCACCCGCGATAGCAATCACTGAAAGGATCCCGAAGGCGATTCCTTCAACGGAACCAAAAATGTCTCCAATGGGGTCCATGATGATAGCTGGCAATTCCATGTTCATGCCTCCGAACCTGCAGCCTTCGCAGCTGCTTTCGCTGCCTTCTTTCTGGCCTGATCTGCACGCTTTGCCAACTCACGGTCGACCGCTTCTGCATGTTGAACGGGCAATACTCGAGTTCGATCGGCTTCAAACCAAAGATCTTCACGGGTAAATCCAGACATCCCATCATATTCGTTGGTCATAAAGAATGAGTTGAATGGACAGGATTCCATGCACAAACCACAGAACATACAGCGCCCGATGTCGATTCGACCTGATACGATATCGACTTCTGCGCCGAGCAAATCCCCAGTAGCAACATCCTCTGTGGTTCCAGAAGCGTTCCAGCGGACACTAACCATATCTCCTGACAGATTGATGACTTCTCCGAATTCATATTCTTCAGGCGGAGGTCCGTGTGAGATGGAGAGTTCGAAGTTTGCAGCGGCTTCTGCACTGCCCTCGAGACGTCGTGCAGCCATGCCACCAACCTCAAGTTCAACACCATATCCATGATTTTCGTCTCCCTCTTCAGCCAAGTCGAGGACGTTGACACGAGTTTCTGTTTCCATATGGAGACAATCATTTGGACAGATACGAACACAGGCTTTGCAGGCGGTGCAAGTTTCCCAAATGACGCCGATTCTACCGTTATAATTTCCTGGAACGAACAGCCAAGGCTCCATTTCTTCCAAACGCTCGTATGGATACATCACGGTTACGGGACGTTCAAAGTAAGGGAACAGTTCGGTTGTCTCTCGATCTGCGGCATAAGTTTGCTCGCTGATGCTTGTGTATCGGGAGCGGTCAAATTCATCCATGCTAGCCAATTTTTCTTCGTCCCAAAGTTTCGCTTCTTGTCCGTGATAGGGTTTGCTTGTACCGTGAGCCTGGAGGAACTTCCAGCGCCCGATGTATGGAAGGGTTCGAAGAGCAGCCTTGAGTGTAATCCACATCGGACGGACGACCAGATTTCGGAAGTTCGGAGTTGCGTGCTTATGGTATGCCATTGGTATCACTCCCTGTGCTGGCCTGGACCGGCCACGTCTACGGTCTGGACACTGAATGGCCGGATTTGGGCCTCCAGTGCTTCTGGGTCTTCATCGATGGAAAGTAGGATGAACAGCGCGAGGCTGATGGATGTAATCAGAACTGGAATCAAGATTGGCCACTCTTCGTTGATGCCATCGTAAACCCAAAGGCGTAGCGCGGCTGCAATCGCGAGATTTACCAAACTGAGTGGGAGTAACCAACGCCATCCGAATTCCAAGATTTGATCTGTTCGCACGCGATGTAAAGCGGCACGGAACCATACGAAGAAGATGAACATAAACCAAGATTTCAGCAGTACCCAAACGATATGTGGTACGTAGCTGATGTACGGGATTGTATCCTCAAATGGTGCCTCCCAACCGCCGAGGAAGAAGTGTGCAAACAAGATACATGCGGCGTAGGTGCGTAGGTATTCTGATGCAAACATCAGGCCCCAGCGCATTCCGCCGTATTCGGTCCACCATCCTTCAACCAATTCGGCCTCAGCCTCAGGCATATCGAATGGAATACGCTCGACCTCAGCAACCATGACGACAATGAACAGTACAGCACCCAATGGCATCAAGAAGAGATTCCAAACACCGCTGTCTGCTTGGAATTCAATGACTTCAATCATGTTGAATGAACCAGAGATTACGACCACGCTCAGTACGGTAATCAAGAGTGGGATTTCATACGCTGTCAGTTGAGCAGCCGAACGAATTCCGCCGAGTAGGGTGTATTTGTTGTTTGAAGACCAACCAGCAAAGAACACTCCAAGGGGGGCGACACTGAAAACCGCCATCAAGAACAAGATGGACATCTCTGAATTGTTAGAGTAGTAGTGTGGACCCAATGGGATGAATGTGAAGCACATCACAGTCGTTGCGATGATGAGGAATGGGGCCACTTCAAACACATATCGATCGGCTTTTTCGGGAACCATGTGTTCCTTGGTGAGGAATTTCATTCCATCCGCGACGTTTTGGAAGAAGCCTGGAAGAAGCCACCAAACGCCATGCCAAGAGCGATTGTTGACACGAGATACGGCTTCTAAATCGTGATCATTTCCGGCCAGATCATTTAGGGCCCGGTTCAGCATTCCTACTGGTGCTCCTGTACCAAATGGTAACTGATTCCACCACTCACCAGCTGTAACACCGTTTTCACCAATCCACAGGCTGCGAAGAGAAGTTCTTGCACCACGTCTGTCCATGAATCGTCCAAGCAACTTGCGCTCCATCCACAGCAGAACAGGCAACGTACCCATGATACCGCTAAAGGCGAGAACTGCCATCAGGAATTCTGTCAGGAACATCGAAACACTGTCTGTGTATTCCCAATGACGGGACATTCCCACAGTATTCTCTGCAATGAAATCTGTCGCTGCATGGACCCAACCGCGAATGTCAAGAACATCTTCAGTCGCCATTGTATCACCGATCCGTCTCCCCAATACATGGGTCGAATGAACCCATAATCGCAGGAATATCTGCAATCTTGTAACCAATCATGCATTTGCTCGCATAGGGGATTGTGATGAACATTGGACTGCGAATCGACATCCTGTAAGGGTGCTTTCCACGTCCTTCGCCACCACCGACAAGGTAGAACATCGATTCGCCACGACTATCCTCAAAGTGATGGAAGCCTGTTTGGCCTTCAGCGGCACGTCCGGGTGCTTTACCCCAGATATTCTCAGTGAAGATTTTGTCATCCTCTTTGGAATAGTGTGTCTCCGCACCACCGGGGAAGTGATCGAAGGCATCGAGAATCATCAATGCACTTTGGCGCATTTCCTCGACGCGGACACGATAGCGGTCGTAGCAGTCACTTCCTTTGATTGACGGGCGCTCAACGGCAGGCTCCCAATCCAATTCGTCATAGACAGAATAGGGGTGCGCCCATCGAACATCGTAGTTGTGTCCTGCTGCACGTACGTTTGGGCCGGATACACCGTGATTGATCATCTCCTCAGCCTTTGCATAACCGACGCCCTGAGTTCGGACAAGGAAAATCGTACTTTCATCAAGTAGAGCTTCGTACTCTTGGATTCGATCAAGGAACAGTTTGAGTTTGGCCTTACATCGCATTGCAAAACCGATCGGCAAATCTCGCTTGACACCGCCTACCCTTGGGAAATTGTAGTGCATTCGAGAGCCACCCAATTCCTGAAGCAAATCCATCATCAGTTCTCTTTCACGCAGACACCAAACCAATCCAGTTAGATTCCCAACGTCCGGACAATAAGCACCGAGCCACATCAGGTGGCTCGCGATTCGTTGCAATTCAACGGCAACCATTCGAATGTATTCTGCACGATCTGGTACCTCGACCTCTAGGAGGTCTTCTGCAGCGTAGATGTAGGCATGTGACCATGTATTCGCACTAGCATAGCACAATCGGTCACAGTATGTTGTGATTTGAGTAAAGTCTCGTGCTTCGCAAATTTTTTCGACACCGCGGTGAATGTACCCTAGGTCTGGTTCGGTGTCGACTACAGTTTCACCATCGATTTTCACCTTCAATGTCCACAGCCCGTGGGTCATGGGGTGCTGTGGCCCCATTGAAATCCACATTTCTGCCATTACTTCACCCTCCCGGAATCTTCGGGTTTACGACCAAACCCTTGTGCGTCATCGTACATTTCATTGAAATCGTGATAGCGCAACTTGTGTTGTTTTTGAAGAGGATGGTAACCAGTGGGAGTATCATGGGGCAACAGTACACGACGCATTCCTTCGTGACCTTCAAAATCAATCCCGACCAAATCCCAAGTTTCCTTTTCATTCCACTCTGCACCAACCCAAATATCGGCGACGCTGGGGACTGAGGGAGTACGTGTTTCAGGAAGAGACATTGTGACTTCAAATTCAATTGGTGTATTCTTGATTGATAGATCTGCAATGTCAACCTTGGTTTCATGGACTCGCTTGTCGACAACTTTCGGATTGTACACACCTGTACGCATGAGGTGAGCGATAACTTGCCAGGTAGCGTCTGCATTGTCCGGCCAATGAATTCCGGTAATCATTGAGCAATAGTCGACTCCTTTGGAGTTCTTCAGCCATTTTGCGAGATTTCTCCATTCGGCGGCTGCGACTTCGATGTAAACGTAGGCGTTCTTTCTTCGGCCACCAGTATGGTGGCGGATTTCGGCCTGAACTGAATCACCAAAGTCGGCGATATCGGCCAAAATATCCTCAGCAGCCGCTTGGAGTTGTGCTGCACTGACTTCCTTTGCCATTTCAATCCCCTCAATCATCCGCGACGATAATCGGTGCGCCTCGGGCTTCAGTCTCCTCACTCGGTACAGCACCGATGCGGATAATTTTCTCACGCAACTTACCGAATCCATCAATCAGGGCTTCGGGGCGTGGCGGACAACCAGGAATGTATACGTCAACAGGGATAACTGTGTCAACTCCCTCAAGGATATTGTAGGATTGGAAATATGGCCCACCAGAAATTGCACACTCGCCCATAGCAATGCACCACTTTGGCTCAGGCATTTGCTCCCAAAGACGAACAATAGGATCTGCGAATTTCTTGGAGATTGGCCCATTTACAAGTAAAACATCACATTGTCTTGGGCTGCTTCTGAAGACGACGCCGAAACTCTCCGCATCGAATCTTGGAGCACCTGCAGCAGCCATTTCCAACGCACAGCACTTGATTCCCAAGTGGAGTGGAAACAGGGATTTTCGCTGCGCCCAATTGAAAAATCGTCCACCGATTACACCGATTAAATCCTTCATTCGACTGGCTTCAAGGGCTTTGTCATTGAGGTCGCCAATCATGTCTAGAAGCCCACGGCTGCTGAATGTGGTGTAGTTCTGTCCTTCGTCCATCTTTTCACCTCAAATGTAGATTCTGCCTCGCTTTCGGAAAACATACCATACGCCCAATCCCATCAGACCGAGAAACACCATGAGTGTCACCAATGAGCCAGTGGCGGCTTCAATTCCACCGGCTGCACCTGGTGCAGTGGTGTGGTCTGCATTCATGGCGATAACGCCGCCAAAGGCAAGGAACATGAAGGCGATATCAAACACGAGGAAAATAATCGCGTACCAATAGTATTGGAAATGGAAGTCAATCATCGCATCCCCGACTGGGTCGGCACCACACTCGTAAGTGCTCAAACGGCGGACGTACAATGACTGATCTGTCTCATATCCTTTGAGCAAAAAACTACGCAATTTGGTCGGGTCATTGGGATCAGGCATAGGTCGGAAAAAACGATTCAGAATGAATGCGCTGAGGGGGAAAAGAATGCCGACGAGGGTCATCAATCCAAGCGAAAGATAGTCTGCAGATACAGAGGACATTTCGAAGCCTCAAGGGAACCCATAGGGTTCCTTGAGTGTCTCGACTCAAAGAGGCATCATAAGCATATCCGGCAAGCAATCGGCTGGAATCAAAATCAGACACCAATACTTCGACGTCGATTCAGCATGATTGTGACCAGTATTCCAAGGAGCAGTGTAGCAAATACCGACCAAAGCATGTAGTTGACCCATTCCGGAGTTTCGGGGTGGGTTGCTTTTACCGACATGTCAACAGGTTGAGAACAAACCTCGCAACTTTCGGGCGTAACAATCAGAGTAAATTCAAACTCATCTTCTACGGGTAAATCAACAGGTGGCTTCACACGAACACGAATGGTTTCAGTCTCTCCAGGATAGAGCATTAGATCTGTCTGCTCGATATCAACAGTCCATCCGCGCAATCCTTCAGTAGATCTGATTTCAATCTGCTCTTCGATGTTACCACTGTTGGTGACCTCGACCAAGAAATCTGAGAAGCCAGGGTGCGTCGTATTCTGATTTGGGCCGCCTTGGACGACAACGTCGAGTTTGTGGACGGTCTCAATTGTGACGACAACGTCCACACAAGATGGGTTTGCGGTATTTCGCATGGATGCTGCACATACCTTGACAACACCAGCTTCACCATTGAGTCCTTGATCAGAACCCATGACACTGAAAGTGAGACTGACGTTGTAGACCTGGGAATCATCTGGGATTTCGTATGGTGTCGTGCCGATACCAACTTCAATCCCATTAATCCGCAAAGATGTCGAAATCGTGGAATCCATCCCCTCGGTTGTGAACAGAGCCGATTCAATGTAAGGTGAGGTCCCGATGTCACTCACAAGCATCGATACCGTCGTTTCCCCACCGGGTGGCAATGTCACACTCAACGAATCGGGCGCACCTTGAGGTTCAGCCAAAATCAACTGCATCATGTAGTCATAGTTGGAGACACGTGCTGTCACGGTCTTGGTGTACTCATTGGAGGGCGATGATACAATGTTGACCTTGATTTTCACTTGTAAATAATCGCCTTCGTCCTCACTCTGGATATGAATTCTCAAGTATACCTGTTGCGAAGCACCAGCATCAAGTGAAATCTGAGTCACCTCGTTGTCCTGATTATCGACAAAAATCGATTGCCAGGATGGCGAGGTGCATCCTGAACCAGGTTGGTTCGGATCACAGGCTCTCAAGCGGAAGGAATCTTGGACGTTGCCGTTGTTGTAGATAATCACTGGGAAGTCTACCTTCTGATCGCTCCGACCTGTTTGGTCGATTGACAATACTGTCCCATCGACCTCGTGTCTCTCAGCGACTGATACGTCTACTGAATCGGTAATCGCAATCGACGAATCACCGCCACTGGATACGGTGAAGGTAATCGACACACTGTCATCCGCAAGGGCATCCATGGGGACAAATACATCGACACTAATAGATTCTTCACGGTCATTTTGAGCTTCATGCTTGCCAAGGAGATTCACCGAAGTCGAGCCCATTGTGACTGTCCAACCGCTGGGCACAGGACTGTGAGCAATGGAAAAAGTGTCTGCGCCATTTCCTTGATTGGTTACCGTCAGGCTAGTCGAGGCGATTGTACCAGGTTCTACATTGTTGAGATAATTCGTGGCAAGAGATGCACTAGCACCGTAGGATTGGCCTACTGTCACCGTCAAGGTTGCGTAGCACCGCTCATTGTTTCCATCCAATCCACGAATTCGAATTTCAGTTGCTGAATTGGCTGCCATACTGTCATCGGGTGTAACATCAAATGAAATTGCAGCCTGTCCATTTCCATCATCGTAAGGTAGACTTCGTTGACTTACTTCAGGAGTCACCCAGTTTGCTTTTGCTCCTGATTTCCCAAATCCAACAGTCCAATCGCTGTTTCCATCATTGCTTAAAAGCAAGTTTCCAGACTGAGATGCACCGGGAGCAATGGTCATCGATGATGGTGAAACTGTCGCTGAGCACTCACGCAATTCTGGAATGTTGAGGGTTACTGAAAGGTTATCTTGAGCGGCGTCCGTACCCGGTGGAGGTGCAGGCGCACTCACTGTTGCTCTCGTGATGAAGCAGTGTGAACCTGCTTCAGTTTGCTCTCCATCAGGGACTTCTACTGTAACTGTGACCGTTTCTTCATCGTCTGAGTTCAGTGTGACTTGGGCTGGATCAACCGTAGCATCAAGGCCATCGGAACGACAACTGGAGGAATCATCCATTTCGATACTGATTGTTTCTTGGGTTTGGCCGGTATTTTTCACCGTGATTTCCCATTCGACTTCAGCTGCACCATTGTTGTAATTCTTGGTTGCTTGGCTCGTCGAAAGTTCAACACCCTGGGCTGCGTTTCCGGAGCCCTCTCCCAAGGTTGTAGTCACCGAGACATCACCTTGAGCAGGAGCACCTGGTGTACCGGGTTCAGCAGGCGATGCAGTTCCTGTGACAGTTGTCTCACAGTCATCTGCAGTTTGATCGCCTTCAGTGACGTTGACAGTAAGTGTGACTTGTTCATAAGAACCTGCTGCGATGGTGCCAGGAACTTGTTCAATCGTACTACTGTAACCCTGACATCCGCCTGGTTCTTGGCTGGTCGCCAATGACACGGTCATCTCTTCATCCCCAGTGTTTCGAACGGTGATGGTATACTCAGCAGGTGAGCCCGGTGAGGCCTCCTTTGATGATGAATCGGAGGACAGAGTAACGGAAACTTCGGCCGCAACAATAGGACTCAATGAGACGAGCAAAAACATGGCGATAACGCTGAGGCAGCGTCCGCGCGCGGGTGTGCGCATGAGGGGGCGACGGGTAGACCCCCTCAAAAGGGCGCCTCCTTGACGGTTCACACGTTCACCTCCTCAACAAAGGTGGAGACACTGGCCTGACAATTGCGACAAACGGTCAACGTCGATGCACTACATCCAAACTCAGAGAGGTGATATCGAGCACCACAACCAG
>MDTB01228559.1_pt1 | contig 22589 bp, 22 predicted proteins | sample 811161 | NCBI WGS metagenome assembly MDTB01 (sample SAMN05326650, study PRJNA326480) | marine metagenome | isolation source: seawater | place: Mediterranean Sea | collected 2009 | reverse complement strand
TCAGTTTAATGCAATTTTCTTTAGAACAAACGTTAAAAGTTTAGTTTGGTATTCACCAGATAACTTTGAAGATAATGGTTACGAAGTTCCTGGAACTATGGAAGAGTTAATTGCACTAACAAGACAAATGGCATCAGATGGAAATACTCCTTGGTGTATTGGTCTGGGTTCAGGTGCAGCAACTGGTTGGCCTGCAACTGACTGGATGGAAGATATCATGCTAAGAACACATACGCCTGATGTTTATGACATGTGGGTATCCAATGAAATGCCTTTTAATGATCCAAAAGTTATTGAAGCAATGAATTTCTTTGGAACTTTTGCGTTAAATGATAAGTTTGTAAATGGTGGATCTAAAGCAGTAGCAACTACTGATTTTAGAGATGCTCCAAATGGGCTTTTCACTTCTCCTGCAGAGTGTATGATGCATAGACAAGCTAGTTTTATACCTGCATTTTTCCCTGAAGGTGTAGAAGCTGGTGTTGATTATGATTTCTTTTATTTCCCAGCATATGCAACTAAAGATTTAGGAACTCCTGTACTTGGAGCTGGTACATTGGTAGCTGCTACTAATGATAACCAAGCAACAATCGAGTTTATAAAGTTCCTAATGCACCCAGAGCCACATGAACTTTGGATGGGTAAAGGTGGCTTCCTAACTCCTCATAAAGGTGTTGATGGAAGCAAATATGCTAGTGAAACTTTTAGAAAATTAGGTGAAATCTTAACGGGGGCTACAACCTTTAGATTTGATGCGTCTGACTTAATGCCAGGTGCTATTGGAGCTGGAACTTTCTGGACTGGTATGGTCGATTATACCAATGGAAAGTCTGCTCAAGATGTAGCTGATGCGATCCAAGATAGTTGGGACGCAATTAAATAATTCCTCTTGTTGAAACAGGCGAACAATTAACTTGTTCGCCTGTTTTTTTTATATATTTAATGATCAATGACTATCCTCAATTTAATTTTCATCGTTTTTTTTGGAATATTATTTTTTATAGCATACTTTCATATCTTAAATTATATTTTAGATATCTATGGTAATAAAACTCTAAAAAGATATAATTTTGAAAATTCTTTAAGAGTTATAGTTTTTATAACACCTGCATTTATAGTTTTATTTATATTTATTTTATACCCAGTTTTTGAAACAATTAGGCTTAGCTTTTATGATAAGTTTGGAAGAGAATTTGTTGGACTTTACAATTATAAATGGGCAATAAATGATCCTGAATTTAGAAGAAGTATATTAAATAATTTAGTATGGTTAGTTGTTGTTCCTACTTTAAGTACGTTTTTTGGATTAGTAATTGCTAACTTAGCTGATAGAATTTGGTGGGGCTCAATTGCAAAATCAATAATATTTATGCCTATGGCAATATCATTTGTAGGAGCAGGAGTAATTTGGAAATTTATTTATGAATATAGAGGACCTGAAAATACACAAATTGGATTATTAAATGCAATTATAGTTTCACTGGGTTATGAGCCACAAGCATGGTTAACAATACCAATGTGGAATAATTTCTTTTTGATGGCTATAATGATTTGGATACAAACTGGATTAGCTCTAGTTATTTTTAGTGCTGCATTAAGAGGTATACCTAAGGAAATGCTTGAAGCAGCAAGAATTGATGGTGCCAGTGAATTAAAAATATTTTTTTTAATTATTATTCCTTATTTAGAACAAACGATCCTTGTTATTTGGACCTTAATTACAATAATTGTTTTAAGAATATTTGATATTATTTTTGCGATGACAAATGGAGAATGGCAAACAGGAGTTTTAGCTAACTTAATGTATGATTGGATGTTTAGAGGTGGTGGAGATTCTGGGAGAGGAAGTGTTTTAGCGATTGTTATTATGATTGGTGTAATACCAATCTTAGCATGGAATTTATATAAACATAGACAGGAACAAAAAATTTAATGAAGAAATTTTCAATATCATCTCTTTTGTCTCAATTATTATTACTTTTGTTTGTGATTATATGGATCATTCCTACATTTGGTCTCTTTATTAGCTCTTTAAGAGATAAAGATTTACTAGCCATTAGTGGCTGGTGGACTTCCTTAACTACCACAGAGGTAAATGAAATTTATAGGATGTCAGGAATGGAAAGCCAAATAGAAGAAGGTGGTTATTTTAAAATTAAAGGAAAGTTATTTGATAAAAATTCAGGAAAAAAAATAGAAAGTTTTGGAATAACTTCAAAGAATATAAATGAATTTAAAATTGTCGATGTTGCAACTTTTAAAGATGAAAGTGAAGTGCGTTTAGATGAAGATGGAAATTATGAATGGAGATCAAAAACTGAATTTAAAAAGAAAAAAGGAAAAAGATTATTTACTACATCATTAAGTCCGCCTTCCTTCACTTTTGAAAATTATAGAGAAGTTTTATTTAAAGAAGGAATTGGTAGAGCTTTTGTTAATACGATGGCCGTAGCTTTACCTTCAACATTAATACCGCTAATAATATGCTCTTTCTTTGCGTATTCCTTAACTTGGATGAAATTTTATGGAAGAGATACTCTCTTGGCAATAATAATTGCTTCACTTGTAGTACCTCTTCAAATGTCTCTAATACCCATTCTCACAATCTATAATGATTTTGGAGAATTATTTGGGGTGGCAGCTAAATCTTATCCTGGTGTATGGATGGCGCATACCGGTTTTGGATTGGCTTCAACTACCTTTTTGTTAAGAAATTTTTTAAAAAGTTTACCTAATGAAATGATGGAAGCTGCTAAAGTTGATGGAGCCTCTCATTATGATATATTTTTACGTATAATTATTCCTTTATCAATACCTGCGTTTGCTTCAATATTTATCTTACAATTTTTATGGTGCTGGAATGATCTATTAGTTGGATTGGTTTTTTTAGATCAAGTTCCAAGTGAAATAATTTTAACAGCAAAACTAAAAGAATTACTAGGTTCAAGAGGTGAAAATTGGGAAATTTTAACAACAGGAGCATTCGTATCAATGACCGTTCCACTTTTTATATTTTTTGCCCTTCAAAGATATTTTATTAGAGGCTTAGTTGCAGGATCAGTTAAAGGATAAAAAAAAGCTATAATTTTTGCTTTTAAAAATAGAAAATACAATTATATAATTTACTATGGAAGAATTATTGAGCCAATCTTCACCGCTTAAACCATCAAAAAAATGGTTTAAAGCAAAAATTGATAAAAATATTTTTAAAGAATTAACGAAGACCAGTGATTTGCCTGGTTGGAAACATATATTTATATTTGTATCTACTTTGCTTATACTGGGTTATTTATGCTATCTTACATGGGGAACTTGGTATTTTATCCCAATTTACTTAGCATACTGTACATTTTGGGGTGGCGCTGACGCTATATGGCATGAGTGTGGACATAGAACAGCTTTTAGATCAAGAAGATTAAACGAATTTTTCTATTTCATTGCTAGTTTTATGAATAATTTTGAACCTATTAGATGGAGATGGTCACATAAACTCCATCATAATTATACCGCATCGATAGATCCTCATGATTTTGAAGTTGAAGAAAGTATTTTTTCACGACCAACTCTATTAAGTTTTGTTCTTAGATTTGTTCCAGGTATAGGTTTTTTTAAATTAAATAATTCATTGTATAAGGAAATTTTACAGCATGCTTTTGGTATCGAAACTAAAGTAATTAAAGAATGTATACCAAAGGATCAAAAAAAATTATGTATCTTAGTATCTAGAATATTTGTATTACTTTGGATCAGTATAGTCCTGGTGTCTATATATATAAATTCATTTCTACCTATTTTTTTATTTTTAATACCAAAATTTTTTACATCACTAAATGCAGTTTGGGGACTTACTCAGCATATGGGATTGAAAGAAGATACTAAGGACTATAGAGAATCTACAAGATCAATTCGCTTAAACCCAATTTTTAGTTTTATTTACTGGAAAATGGAATATCATATTGAGCATCATATGTTTCCTACTATACCTTCTTATAACTTACCTAAATTGCATGAACATATTAAAGACCAGCTTCCAAAACCACAAACACTATATGAGGCATACAAAGATATAATACCTGCAGTAATAAAAAAATCTAATGACCCTAATTATTATATTCCTGTTAAAATTCCCACTTAAATTAAACTTAGAAACTTTTTAGACCACTCAATTGACCCTTCCGTATCAAAATCACATTCTTGTCTATCTATAATTCGATTTGCTCCAAGATTCTTTAATTTTTCATCAATTATTTTGCCAGCATTACAAAAATCATAATGTGATGAGTCGCCAAGAGCTAATACCCCATATTTGAGATTTGATATGTTTAGTTCATTTAAACTAGAGAGGTTTTCCCAAAATGTTAATCCATTGTCTGGAACCTCTCCATCTCCAGTTGTAGAAGTTACAATTAAAAGCATTGTGATTTCTTGAAGCTTATCCATAGTTATATCATCAAGTTCAAAAACCTCACTTTTAAAACCTTTTTCTTTTGATAGTTTTTCAATATCAAAAGCTAGTTCTTCAGCAGTACCAGTTTGAGTTCCATAAACAATGTGTAAAATTTCTGACATATTATAATAAATAATAACAATATTAATATTTCAAGCTGTATTATATACAATACTCTATCAACAAAATTGCAATTATAATCAAGATTTTATTGATTAAAAATCATTATAATATTAACTTTTTTTTTAAATAAATGGAAAATAGAAATTTTATTAACGGAAGTTTTATTGATTCTATATCAGTTAAAAATGTTGATATTTTTAACCCAGCAAATCAAAAGTTAGTTGGTAGTATTAATGAAGCTATGGAAGATGAGATAGACTTAGCTATGAATGCTGCAAAAAAAGCCTTTGATAAAAGAATTCTTCAAGACATGGATACTAGAGTAAAGTCAAAAATGATGAGATCAATAGCAACTAAACTTAGAGAGTATAGCGATGAAGGGGGGAAACTTTTAAGTCAAGAAAACGGCAAAACAATAAATCAATGTATTGGAGAATTTCAAGGTGCAGCAGATACTTTTGATTTTTATGCTGGAATGACTGATAAGATTGAAAATAAACTAATACCTTCGAGTAAAGATACTTTTAATTATGTTGTTTTAGAACCTTTTGGTGTTAGTTTGCAAATAGTACCATGGAATTATCCAGTTTCTATTTTTTCTGGAATGGTTGCACAAAACTGGATAGTAGGAAATACAATTGTAATTAAACCTCCTGAATTATGTCCACTTTCATCAAATTTTTATGGAAAAATATTTAGTGAAGTTGGTGTTCCTGAAGGCATAATTAATATTGTACACGGTCGAGGAGAAATTACAGGAAGAAAATTAATTAAACATGATGGAAGTGATTATATTGTGTTTACAGGCTCTCCTGAAGTAGCTTCAGAAATTCTTAAAGAAACTGCAGATAGAATTGTTCCATGTCATTTTGAATTAGGAGGTAAGTCAGCAGCAATAATATTTCCAGATGCTGATATAGATAAAGCTGTTGATAGTACGGTGAAAGGAATTTTTAAACCTAATGCAGGACAAATATGTGTAGCTATGTCTAGAGTAATCATACATCCAAAAATTAAAGATGAATATATGTCAAAATTGATATCTAAAACACAAAAGTTAAAAGTAGGATCTGGTGCAGAAGCGAATACAGATATTACGCCTCTTATTTCTAAAGATCAAATGCAAAGAGTTTCAAATTATATTAAATCTGGTATTCAATCTGGGGCAGAGTTAGCTCTTGGCGGTAATGAAGATGATAACAAAGAAGGAAATTTTTTTCAACCAACAATTTTTGACAATGTCTCAACAGACTCAACAATTGCTCAAGAGGAAATATTTGGTCCAGTAACATCAATATTTAATTTCGAAGATGAAGAGCAGGCAATTGATATAGCTAATTCAACGAAATATGGTTTAGCTTCTGGTGTATTTACAGCTGATGATCAAAAAGCTAAATGGACTGCAGAAAGAATACAGGCAGGTATTATTTGGCATAATGATTGGTTTGTTGACGGTACTAATTTGCCAGGTGGAGGTTATAAAAAATCAGGCTACGGAAGAGATGGGGGAATGGATGGAATTTATAGTCATGGTCAAACAAAAAGAGTTAGCAAAAGATTGTATTAATACATTATGAAAAAATTAACTGTAAAAGATATATTGTTCGCAAAAGGCAAAAGAAAATTATCAGAAGTATATACTCATAATCCTTTAGAAGCTCACGCCTGTGAGATAGCAGGAATTGAAATGATAGTTTCTTCTGAATTGAATGATATTGAAGGTATAAGAAATGCAGCTAAAAACACATTTTTAACTGTTGGTTTACCCTTCGGAACGTATTTAACTGAATCTGATATATTAAAAAGATCTTTTAAATTACTTAAAGAAGGAGCTGATGCAATTTATTGCCCTCAAGGCACTAAATTTATAAAAGCAATAGCGGATGAAGGAATTCCGGTAGTAGGTCATTCAGGCTTTATTCCATACAAATCAACTTTGTATGGTGGCTTCAAAGCATTTGGTAAAACAGCATTAGAAGCAAAAAAGATTTATGATCAATGTATGATACTTCGTGATGCAGGAGTTTTTGCAATTGAAATTGAGATAATTCCTTTTAAAGTTGCTGAATTTATAACAAAAAATATTGATGTTTTTATGATAGGTATGGGAAGTGGTAAAGGCTGTGATGCACAGTATTTATTTGCAGAAGATATTTTAGGATATAATAAAGGTCATATACCAAGACATGCTAAGGTATATTCAGATATTGGTAAAGATTTTGATAGAATTAAAGATAAATCCACAAAAGCATTTAAAATGTTCAAAGATGATGTTGAGAGCGCAAAATATCCTTCAGTGGAACATGATATAAATATTTCTGATATAGAATTTAACAAGTTTGCAAAGAACATAAAAAGTTAAATTTTGACTAATAATAAGATTTAAAATATCTTTTACTTGACTTCCAAAACGTTTCGGATTTAATTTATTATTATTAAAAATTATTAATATTTTAGGAGGAAAAATGAAAATTTTAAAAATTTTTTTAGCTTCAGTTTTTTTTCTACCTTTATCCTATCAATCAGTAGCTGCTCCTACTGGACAAGATTTAGGTGATAACTGGTGCTCTGATGTAAAAATGCATTTTTATGCTGGTGGACCTGAGGCAGGAGGTTTTGCAGGAATTGTTGCTGCCGGCGCAATGAATGCTATTAGAGATACAGGTGCTGATGCAGAAATCATTTATTCTGAATGGGATTTTGAAAAAATGGTTCGTCAACTTAGAGAGTCTGTTGGTCTTGGAGTAGATGCAATTGCAATGATGGGGCATCCTGGCAATGATGCGCTTATGCCTTTAGCTAGACAAGCTGCTGATAATGGAATTTTGATGACATATCAAAACGTTGATCCATCAGGCGTAAGAGCAAAATATGGTGGCGGATATGTTGGTGCTAATCTAGCGACTCAAGGTAAGGCTCTAGCAAGAGAAGCAATTAGACAATTTGGTTTTCAAGCTGGAGATCATGCTATAGTTATGGTACCAATTGGTGATTACGCAAGAGCTCAAAGAGAAGATGGAGCAAGAATAATTTTTGAAGAGCATGGAATGACAGTTACTGTTTTAGATGGTGATCCTAAATATGCTTCAGATCCAAATATGACTATTCCGATTTTTTCTGCTGCTTTAAATGCAAATCCAGAAACAAAAGTTATTGTTCATTCAGGAAGTGATATTATGAATGTTGCAGAAGGAATTGCAAAAGCTGCTGGTTATGGGCCAAATGAATTACTACAAATTGGTTTTGATACAAGCCCACAAATAATGTCTGCCTTTGAAAAGGGTTATGTCCATCTAACTTCAGATCAACAACCATTTTTACAAGGTTACTTGCCTGTACTTTCTTTATGTCAAACAGCTGTTCTTGGAACAGGAGCAATAAACCAAGATACTGGTGCAGGATTTGTTGATACTAATAATTATCAAGCTGTAAAAGCGCTTGCAGATGCTGGACTAAGATAATAATAACTCAAACTGACTCATTTAATATGGGTCAGTTTTTACTTATGGAAAACATCATTCAATTAGATAAAGTTACTAAAAAATTTGGGGGAATCACTGCTTTAAATCGAGCGTCATTGCATGTAAAAAAAGGTGAAGTAGTTGGGCTTATTGGTGATAATGGTGCTGGAAAATCAACTTTAATCAAAACATTGGTTGGGGTTTATAGTCCTGATGAGGGGCAAATATTTGTAAGAGGTAAGAGTGTTAATGCTTGGAATGCATTAAAAGCAAGAGAAGCTGGAATAGAAACAGTTTTTCAGGATAGAGCCTTAACACCTCAGCAATCTATAGTTAAAAATATTTTTATGGGAAAAGAGTTAAGATACCCATTTGGCTTTATTCGAGAAAAAGAACAAATAAAAGAAGCAAACAGATTAATAAGAGAAATAGGATTTACTTCAAATTTAATTAATGCTGACTCACCAGTGGGAAACCTCTCTGGTGGAGAAAGACAAGGAGTTGCTATAGCACGAGCAATATACAACAATGCAGAATTAATCATCTTAGATGAACCAACTAATAATTTATCTCTAAATGAAACTCAAAAAGTTTTTGATTTTGTGTTAAATGTTAAAAAATCAAATAGATCAGTATTATTTATAGGTCATAATATTTATCATGTTTATGATATATCAAATAGGTTTGTAATATTAGACAGAGGTGAAGTTGTACACGAATTAAATAAAGAGAGTGTTTCTTCACCAGAAGAATTAATGAAAATAATGAGAGACACTATAGTTAGGCACTAAAAGAACATGTATAATAATAAATCATTTATAAATAATATGTTTCATAAAAATGGCAGAGCACTTGGTAGTATTGGCTATTTTATTTTATTAATGATTATTTTTTTCATAGGAGCTCCCGAAGCTTGGATTAGACCAAATTTACATCAATCCGTTTTTGTAATGATGCCAACATTGATATTTTTAACTATACCTCTTGTTTTTCTTGTAGCATCTGGAGAAATAGATTTATCTTTCGCATCTACATATGCAGTAGCTGCTTATGTTTTTGCCTTATTAGTAAAAATAGGAATTGATCCAGCAATTTGTTTTGTTGCAGGACTATTAACTGGTGCAGCTATTGGAGCACTTGTTGGAACTTTAATAGTAGTTTTTCGCTTATCATCATTAGTAGCTTCTCTTGGTGTATTATTTTTATTAAGAGGTGTAATTTTACTTTTAACAAATAGTAGATCTATAACAATAATGGAAGTTGAAAATCATTGGATGTATCCTCTTTTAGTAGGCAAATTTTATGGATTTCCAATGCAAATTTTTTGGGCGGCGTTATTTATAATTTTTTGTTATTATTTTTTTAACAAACATGTTTTTGGTATTCATATTCAACATGTTGGAGATAATTCAGTAAGTTCTGAACAAATGGGAATAAATGTGAATGCAGTAAAAATTAAAGCATTCATGTTTGTTGGTGTTGGAGCAGCATTAGGAGGAATGTTCACAACAATGATCACCTATACTTTTTTTCCAACTCAAGGTTTTGGGTATTTATTGCTTGCTCTTGCAGCGGTTTTTGTAGGAGGTACACCATATTGGGGAGGTTTAGGGACAATTATTGGAGCAGTATTTGGAGTTGGAGTCATTGCATATATGGAAGTTGGTATTATCGCTATAGGTTGGAGTGGTGAATGGAGACAATTTTTTAATGGATTAATAATTCTTTTAGCCCTACTTGGGCATAGATTACATGGAGAAAGAGTAAGATAAGAAAATATGACAAAAATTATAGTTTGGAATGAAAATATACACGAAAGAGAAAATCTAGAGGTAAAAAAAATTTATCCAAACGGTATTCATAATTGTATTAAAGATTTTTTATCAAAGGACTCTAGTTTAAATATTCATACAGCTACTCTTGAACAAGATAATAATGGTATAACTAATGAATCTCTAAAAAATTGTAGTGTCCTTATATGGTGGGGTCATAAAGCACATGATAAAGTATCAGATAAAACTGTAAATTTAATTCAATCAAGGGTTTTAGAAGGAATGGGTTTAATTGTTTTACATTCAGGTCATCACTCTAAAATTTTTAAAAAATTAATGGGCACGAACTGTAACTTGACATGGAGAGAATACGGTGAAAAAGAAAGATTGTGGATTTGCAATCCTGCTCATCCAATATGTGAAGGTCTGGACCCTTATTTTGAAATAGAGATGGAAGAAATGTATGGTGAGCCTTTTCAGGTGCCATCACCAGAAGAAACAATATTTACAAGTTGGTTTGAAGGAGGGGAAACTTTTAGATCAGGTTTATTATATAAAAGAGGAAATGGACAAATTTTTTATTTTCGCCCAGGTCATGAAGCATATCCTACTTACCATAACATAAACGTTCAAAAAATAATTAGCAATGCTGTTCATTTTGTAAGACCAAAAAATGATAACATTTGGGAAGATATACACTCCCCTACTCCAAAGAGTAACAGGCCCAAACCTATTGAAAACATTGTAAAAAAAGGTTTTAGTGTAGGTCATCCAACAGAAGAAAAGTAAATGAAAATAGGAATTGTTGGAACCGGAAATATTTCTTTTAAACACTTAAATGAGTTTAATAATATTCAAGATGTTAAAGTAGAAGCAGTATGTGATACTAATCAAAATAATTTAAATAATTTCTTATTTCAAAATAAAGATAAAAAAATACGTGGTTACTTAAGTCTCCAAGAAATGCTTGAGAAAGAAAAAGGTTTTGATGGCATTAGCAATACTACACCTGATAGATTTCATAAACAAACTACACTTGAAATTTTGAATAAAGGTTATAACGTTTTTTGTGAAAAACCTCTTGCTGAGAATTATAAAGATGCAGTAGTTATGGTTAATGCCGCTCTTAAATCTAAAAAAATAAATATGGTTAATTTTACATATAGGGAGTCAAGTGCGTATCAAAAATTAGTTGAAATTATTAAATCTGGAGAATTAGGAAAGCCAAGGCATGTAAGTGCTTGTTACTATCAATCTTGGCTTGCTAGTAATAAGTGGGGAGAATGGAGAGAAAATGATAAATGGTTATGGAGACTTTCTACTAGACATGGAAGCAATGGCGCTTTGGGTGATACGGGTGTTCATATTTTTGATTTTGCAGTTAATGCAGTTGGAGACATAAAAGAAGTATTTGCAGATTTAAAAACTTATTATGACAAAGGTGAAAAAATTAAGGATTATATATTAGATGCAAATGATGGCTTCAATTCTTTAGTAAGATTTAAAAATGGAGCAATTGGAACTATATCAAATACAAGATATGCAACTGGTCATGCAAATTCACTAATCTTAGAGGTTTTTTGCACAAAAGGTGGTCTAAAAGTTGAGCTTGATGAGGAAAGAACAAAGTGGTCAACCCTTCATATTTGCCAGAATGAAAATATAAATAAAATGTCCTGGGAAACTATAAATTGCCCTAAAACTAAGAGTAATTACCAAAATTTTATTGATTCAATAAAAATAAAAAAAAATATTCAACCAGATTTTAATCAAGGTGCAAAAATTCAAAAAATTATAGATTCTTGCATAAAAAGTAATGACAATAATACATGGGTTGATATAAATAATTAGATATGAGCCGATTGGTGGCTCAACACTTGAAAGATCGCTCAAAGGAGGATGAAGTGGCAGATATAAATATTAATACAGTAAATAAATACTTTGGTGATGTTCATGTAATTAAGGACGTTTCACTAGATATAAAAAGTCAATCTTTTACAGTACTAGTTGGGCCAAGTGGTTGTGGTAAATCAACAATGCTTAGAATGATTGCTGGATTAGAGGATATTAATTCAGGAACAATTTCAATAGATGGTCAAGTAGTTAATGACTTGCCGCCAAAACAAAGAAATATTGCAATGGTCTTTCAATCATATGCATTATATCCACACATGACGGTTTTTGATAACATGGCATTTGGATTAAAATTAGAAAAAAAATCTAAAGATGAAATAAATGAAAGAGTTACTGAGGCAGCAAGAATACTTCAAATAGAAGACTATTTAAAAAGAAAACCTAAACAACTTTCAGGTGGACAAAGACAAAGAGTTGCTATTGGAAGAGCAATTACAAGAAAACCTAAGGTTTTTTTATTTGATGAACCACTATCTAATTTAGATGCAGCATTAAGAGTTCAAATGAGAGTTGAATTAGCAAAACTTCACAATGAATTAGAAGCTACAATGATATATGTTACACATGATCAAACCGAAGCTATGACTTTAGCAGATGATATTGTTGTATTAGATACAGGAATAGTTTCTCAAACAGGAACGCCTATGGATTTATATGAAAAACCTAATAATATGTTTGTGGGAGGATTTATTGGTTCGCCAAAAATGAATTTTATATCAACTAGGATTACTAGTAAAAGTAATAACTCGACTGAAGTTGATATTTTTGGAAGCTCAAAAATTTCTATACCTAAATTATCTGCATCTTCATCAGAAGGCGATCAAGTTACCTTAGGTATAAGGCCTGAACACCTTATTGTAAATGAAGAGTCTGATGGGTCATGGGAAAGTAAAGTTTTTGTTGTTGAAAAATTAGGATCAGGAACGTTTCTTTACTTAGAAAAAGATGGTGAACCATTGGTTGTAGAAACTGAAGGAACTTCAAGTATAAAGGTTGGAGACACAGTTAAAGTTGGATTTCCATCCAATAAGTGTCACTTATTTGATAGTTCAAATCAGACATTTAAATAATTAGAATCGCGTAAAATTTTATACCTGAAATTAATAGGAAAAGTATCATAATTTTAATTTTTTGATCTATTCTTATAGATATATTTTATTATTATTTAGGGCAGATAGTTTATTGATATTATTTCCTCCTATAAGAAGTATTCCTCTTATAAAATTATCTGTCCTTTTTCCCAAAACGCTTTGGCCAACATAGAAATAAAAAATTTTTCAATTAGATTTGTAAATAGATTTTTACAATACTTTTGTATCAGTCCAATTCTTAGAATTTTTTATAGAAAGAAAAGGTTTCAAATAGTTAATTACGTTTTCAGATAATTTTCTATAGGTTGTTAATTTACCCCCATAAATGCTTAATAGAGGTGTGTGTTTATTTATTGTATTTAAGTCAAAAGCATAATCTCTTGTTAATTTAGATGCTTCTTTAAAATCCTCAATCAAGGGCCTTATTCCTGAAAAAGTATCAATTATATCTTTTTTATTTAATTGTTTTTTTAAAAAATGATTAACAGTTTTTATTAAATATTCTATTTCTTCTTTTTCAATTTTTGGATTATCGGGGGAAAAGACTTCTTTTTCAGTAGTTCCTATTAATGTATATTTTTTTTTATAGGGTATTACAAATACAATTCTGTTATCATTATTTTGAAGAGTAAAAGCATAGTCTTCTAAATATAATTTATTAGTAATTATGTGACTCCCTTTCACTAATCTAATAGATTTTTTATTCTTTAATTTAATAATATTTTTAAGCACATCATTAATCCATGGACCTGTTGCATTAATTAAAATTTTTGAATTTAGAATAGTATTATCTTCAAGTTTTATTGACCAAGTTTGTGAGTGTCTTAATACCTCTTTTACTTTATTATTTTCTATAATTGTTGCACCTCTTTTTTTTGCATCATTTATATTTAGTTCAACTAATTTTTTATCATCTACTTGCAGATCATAATACTTAAAACCAATTTTAAAATTATCTTTCAAAATATTTGGTAGTTCAGAACTAATATTTATTTTTTTAGACTTGGGTATAGAAGATTTGCCTCCAAGTAAATCATATAGAAGTAAACCAAATTTTATAATCCATATAGATCTTTGAGAAGGTGTATGAGGGATTATAAAAGGAATAGGTTTTACAATATCTTTAGCTATTTTTTTTATTATTTCTCGTTCTTTTAAAGATTCTCTTACTAGCCTAAATTCATAATTCTCAAGATATCGCAGACCACCATGAATTAGTTTAGTTGACCATGAAGATGTAGCTGAGCCAATTTCATTTTGCTCAACAATACAAACTTTTAAATTCCTTCCTGAGGCATCTCTTGCTATACCTGCACCATTAATACCAGCGCCAATAATTAAGATATCATAAAGATCATTCATAAAGAATTAATGTTAAATATAAAATTAATTTTCTTTCCTATTAATTCAGGCTTATCTAAATGTATAGTTTTAAACTTAAGTTTTCTTGCAGCTTCAATATTTTCTATTTTATCGTCAATAAAGATTGTTTGTTCAGGATCAAGATTAAACCTCTTGATTGCTAATAAGTAAATTTCTTTATCTGGTTTAATCATTTTTTCTTTACCTGAAATAATAAGACCATCAAATAAGTTTAAAAATGGATAATCTTTTTCCATATTTTGAAATGTCTCCCAAGACCAATTGGAAAGAACATAGCATTCAATGTTTTGATATTTTAAGAATTCTAGTATTTTGACTGATTGAATAAATATTCTTTTAAACATTTTTCTATGATTTTTATAATATAATTTTATTTCATATGAGTATTTTGGAAATTTAGCTATTAATTCATTTTCAGCATCTGCTATTAACCTTCCTTTATCTTGTTTGATGTTCCATTCATTATTACAGACCTTGCTAAGAAACATATTTCTTTCATCATCATTTTTAATAATCTTTTTATAAAAAAAATCAGGATCCCAGTCAAAAAAAACACCGCCAAGGTCAAAAAGAAATTTCATATTAATTTAAATAAATGTAAATAATTAATTTATAATATCAGTTTAAAAAATGAAAGAAATAGTAGAGTTTATTCAAAAAGAAATTTTTAAAAAATTTAAAAAAAAATATTCAAAAAAATATATTAATCAGCATATTATAACAATTATTGAATTTATTAATGAATCAGAGAATAAAAAATTTTTAATTGGAGGATCACAAGGAATAGGGAAATCATCATTTATTCTTATTATAATCAAAGCTTTAGAAAAATTTTATGATAAAAAAGTTTTAGGATTAAGTTTAGATAATTACTATTTGAAAAAAAATGAAAGAAAAGTTTTATCAAGAGAAATACATCCACTCCTTTTAACGAGAGGGGTTCCAGGCACACATGATATTAAAAAATTAATCAATGATGTTCAAGATTTTGATAATGATAATTATCCATTTTCTATACCAATATTTGATAAATTAAAAGATGATAGATTGAGAAAACCAATAGAAATAAATGAAAAATATGATTTATTAATTCTTGAAGGTTGGTGTTGTGGAACAAAATATTTAGATAAAAGTTATTTAAAAAAAAATATCAATATCTTGGAAAGAAAATTTGATCAAAGTTTAAAATGGAGAAATTTTTATAATAAAAAACTGAAAAATGAATATCAAAGCTTATTTAACTTATTTGATATTAAAATTTTTATGAAAGCTCCATCCTTTAAATATGTATTGAATTGGAGATTAAAGCAAGAAACGAATAATAAATCTAAATTAAAAAATGTAAAAAAAATGAATATTAATGAAATCAAGAGATTTATTCAACACTATGAAAAAATAACTAAATGGATGTTAAAAAACTCAAACAATTTTGCTGATTTGATAATTAAAATTGACAAAAAACAAAATATAACTTCAATAAAAAAAAACTAGAAAAAAATCCATTTTTTTACTGATTGACAATATCTTGAAAATTCTTTTTCAAATTTTTTGGAAAGGTATTTTTCTTCCTCAAAGATAACATAATTATTTAACCAAAAAAATAATCCTAATGCACATAAAAAATTCATTATATTTTCAAAAGTAAAAAACATTCCAAAATGAAATAGTACAAAAGATAAGTATATCGGATTTCTTGAATATGCATATATTCCCGTTTTTATTATTTTATCTGTCTCTGTATGAGGCAATGGGTTTTCTTCATATGCATAAAAAGCATTTCTTGAGGAAAAAAAAATAATTGGTGAAACTATAATTAAAAAAACTCCAATAAGGTTTAATAAATAAAAAAGTGGATATTTTGGAAAAATAAATTCTCCAATAATATAAGAAGCAATTAAAAGATAGACCGATATGTAAAGTGGATTACCTTTAACTTCTGGACCCATTTTTTATAATCCTTCTAGTACGTCATTCAAATCTTTAAAACTACTCAAGACTTTAATTACTCCATTATTGTATAATTCATTTTCATCTCTTTTTGAATGCCAATGTTTACCAGCTGTAATTCCAATAACTCTTACTCCAGCAAGTTTTCCTGCTTTTGCACCAACCCCGCTATCCTCAATAATAATAGTTTCTTCTGTATTTAAATTATTATCTTTTAAAATTTTTAAATAAATATCTGGTTTTGGCTTAGGATGATTAACCATATCAAAGGAGTATATACTACTTGGTGGAAAAATATTATTAAGCTCAACAGTATTTAAACCATCAAGAATTCTATCATAATTACTATTTGATCCTATAAAATGTTTTTTGTTAGAAGAAGTCAAATATTCTTTTACTCCTTCAACTAATCTTAAATTATTAGTATAATTATTAGAAATAATTTTAAAAATATCTGCGGAAAATTTATTTTTATCACTAATTTGATATTTTTTTGTCAAAATATCAATTACCTCAACAGTCTTCATACCTGAGTAATTATAAAACTGCTCATCAACTAATGAATAACCTAAATTATTAAAATATTTAGCATAAGCCTTAGATGCCAAAATTTCACTATCAACTATAACACCATCAAAATCAAAAATGATATTTTTAATCATAAAAATTATTAGTTATTAATTTAATTTTATAACAGTAAATATATAAATTTGTACTTTTAGTTTTATCGAATTGAAAAAAAAAATTAAAATTCCGAAATTTTATATTTTGAATTAATCAACCAATTTTGATTTATTTCAACACCCCAACCGGGTGAATCTGTAATCTCAACATGACCAATATCAACTTTAAAGGGATCATTTAAAAATAAATTTTGCTGCCAGGGATAATAATCTGCTTCTTCAATAGAAAATTCCAAATATGGACCAGCATTTTTAATAGCTTTTAAAAAATGCATTGTACAAACTGTAACTAATGACAAATTTGCAGTATGTGGTGTACAAATAAACCCACCATCTTCTATGATTTTTGCAGCTTTAAGTGCTTTTGTTAAACCTCCCATATACATAACATCAGGTTGAAAAATATTAACAATTTTTCTTTTAACCATATCTTTCCAAATTCTAAGATCACAGTCCTGTTCACCTCCAGTTACATCAATACTCAATTTATCAGTAACAATTTTTGTTTGTTCAGGTTTCCAATATGGGCATGGTTCTTCAAAATGAGTTATGTTATTATCTTCTAAGAGCTTTCCTATTTCTATAGCTTCTTCTGGATTATAACAGCTATTAGCATCAACCATTTTAGTTACACTTTTTTCTAATGATCTATTAATTGTTTTAACAATACTTTCAGTTCTTCCTTCCCACTCATCTTTACCTCTACCACACTCTGATCCAATACGAAATTTGAATGCGTTTATACCCTTAGCATCAAAAAGTTTTTTAAACCTTTCGGCCTCATCATAAGGATTAATATCTCTTTTCATTGAAGATCCATAAACTCTTAATTTACCAGGACTGCCTCCAATCAAAGAAACTACAGGCTTATTTTCTATTTTACCTTTTAGATCCCAAAGAGCAGTATCAAGACCAGCTAAAGCCCTTAATAAATAAGAACCAGGAAATTTATGCTCCCTCTCAAAAACAAAATCAGCTAAATCATCAAAATCAAAGTAGTCTTTTCCTAAAACCCATGGAGCAACTTGTTTATGAAAAATTTGATTTGTTATATCAGCGTGGTAAGTAGACATTTGACCAAATCCAGATGATCCATCTTCAATAGTCACTTTAACAAAGCTAACATAAGATTTTGTAAAAGTTTCAAGTTTATTTATTTTCATTATTGTATTTGTTTTTTTTTAAATCTTCTATAATAATTTTACTACCTATATTAGCAAGCATCATAACAGGGGCATTAATATTTCCTGAGGTTATATTTGGAAAAACCGAAGCATCTAAAACCCATAAATTATTTAATCCATGTACTTTAAAACGCTCGGAAACAACTCCTTTAGATTTTTCTTTATCCATCCTGCAGGTTCCACATGGATGATAAACAGATACTGCATTTTGTTTAAAATGTTCAAACATTTCCTGTTCACTTCCATTTATTAAATTATTATTAATATTTTCAACTCTTATATCTTTAATTGAACTAGTTTTTGCTAATGTTTTTGAAAAATTTATCGCACATTTTACATCATGAACATCTTCATCATTACTCAAGAAGTTTGGATTAATAATTGGTTTGTCCTCTATATGTGGACTTGAAAGATATACTTCTCCTAAACTTTTGGGGCGGCATGAATTATATCCTATTATAAAACCATCAAATTTGTCTGTTTTTAAAAGTGGTCTTTTGTTTTTATGCGTAATAGAATAAGTTATTGGATTAAAATAAATTTGTAAATTAGGATATTGATTCAAAGAATTCCAGTTTACGTACCCTCCTGACTGATTCAAACTCAAACCAAAAGATCCCTTTCTAAAAAATATATATTTATATATTTCTTTCATTCTTCCCAACCATGTTCCCAAAGAAGTGTTTAAAGTGGGATGATAAGTTTTAAATAAATAGTCTATACCTAAGTGATCTTGAAAATTTTTACCAACATTAGCATTATTTATAATTATCTCCTTATTCATTTTTTTAAGATCGTTCGCATTACCTATACCGGAGTGCATTAAAATAAATGGTGTCATGATTGCACCAGCACATAATATTGTTCCTAAATTAGGTTTAATTTTAATTTTCTTTTTTTTATTGATAACCTCAATAGCTTCAATTTTATTTTTCTTAATTATTAGTTTATTAACGTATGTGTTTGTCATTAATTCTAATCTTTTATTATTTAAAATTGGTTTTAAGAAAGCCTTAGAACATGAATATCTTCTTCCTTTAAAAGTAGTGATATTATAATGTCCTATTTGATCATTTAATTCGGTATTTAAATTTTTATTAAATTGTATACCTATTTCATCACAGCCTTCAAAAAAATATTTTAGAATTGGATGATGTTGTTTGCTAACATCATTAACAGGTATTTTGTTTAAACTTAATGATGAGTTACTTGAATCGACTGGTTCCTCAATTTCTTTAAAACTATTTATGATATTTTCTAATGATAATTCAGAGCTCATATGCCAATTTTCATAATCTGATTTTACCCCTCTTGCATAGACCATGCCATTAATAGAGCTAGAGCCTCCTAAAACTTTACCTCTTGGATAATAAATTTCTCTATTATTAAGTTTATTTTGTTTGTCAGAATAAAAATTCCAATTTATTTTTTTATTATAAAAAGTCATTCCATATCCCAAAGGAACATGAACGATAGGACTGCTATCTTTTGGTCCAGCTTCTATCAAAAGAATATTATAATTAGTATTATTTATTAATTTATTAGCCAATATACAGCCAGCTGATCCAGCACCTACAATTACTATATCTATATTATTCAATTTATTAAAAAGTTTTTGTTACCTTAGTTAGGTACCTTGGTTTATCGGGATCAAGTCCTTTTTCAATAGAATATTTAATTATCCATGGATAAAATTTAGATACAATTATAATTGGATCTAATTCAAAAAATTCGTAAGAATTGTAAAAAAGATTTTTGTTATTTTTATCATTTATAATAAAATTATTTATTTTTTTTGGGATAGATAATGCTTCTTTTAATACTATAGAACTATCCATTTACTTTATTTCCTTCTAAGTAAATATCTATAATATTAAGATTATTATCTAAAACTAAAAAATTACTTAAACTTCCTTTTTCTAGTTTTCCAATATTTTTCATATTTAAATATTTTGAAGCATTATAACTTGTAAGTTCAACAGCTTCTTCGATAGAAAAATTCATATTTACTAAATTTTTGAAAGTCTGATCCATTGTAATTATACTACCAGCTAGAGTTCCATCTTTTTTAATTTTAACAGATTTATTTTCTTTTATTATATAATTCTTAGCAAAAATATAATCACCATCAGCTAATCCACTTGCACTAATTGAGTCTGTTATAGCATATAGCCCTTTTATACATTTTTTAGCAATTTTTATAGATTGCTTACTTACATGAATATTATCACAAATAATTTCAGCATAATTACTTTTTTCTAATGCTGCAGATAACACTCCTGGTTCTCTATGATTATTTCCAGACATTGCGTTATACAAATGAGTAAAGCCGATATCGAATTTATTCATAAATGTTTTACAAATATTATAATTAGCAAGAGAATGTCCAAATTGAATTTTGATTTTTAAATCAGAGAGAAAACTAATAAATTCATTCATTCCTTTTATTTCAGGAGCTAATGTAATAATTTTAATTTTAGCCACTTCTAATAGTTTAATTATAAATTCTTGAGAAGGTAATTGAGTTAGATTTGGTTGAGCGCCTAATTTATCTGGATTAATAAAAGGCCCCTCAAGATGAATACCTAATATATTAGAATTTTTATTATAAATATCATTAAAACCTTCTAAAGCTTTATAAGTATCTTCAAATGTATTTGTCCAGGTTGTAGGCATTATTGAGGTAGTTCCATGACTCAGATGATACTTTGACATTTTTTCAATTGAATCGGAGCCTTCCATTACATCAAAGCCATTACCACCATGACAATGCAAATCTATAAATCCAGGTATAATGATATTGCCTGATTGAATATCTGTATTAGTTTCAATTTTTTGAATTTCATTATCAAAAAACATTGAAGCGTTAAAAGAGGAGTTATAGTTTACTATTTTCCCTGCTATTTTTTTTACTTCAGACATAAATTAATGAAGATTATATAGATATTTATTTTTTTTAAATTAAACAACTGCTATAAATGTGGGTTAGATTCTTTATATTTTTTAACTAATTTGTCATTATTTTCTTTAGCACCAGGCATGTTTACACTGATATAAAATGGAAATATTTTTTCATTTTTAAGTAAATTTGCAACTTCAACAAGAATAGAATTTAAAATAAACGAACCAGTAATAGTTGAAGCTGGACCTACCATCATATTATTTATTCCAACTATAGCATCACCTGGTGGTATTTTATTATCTATATAAATATCACATATCTCATACAACCTTTTTTTAAGCTTTGAGAGAGGTGCTTGTTTAGAAAATTTATATGAGGTTAAAGCTATTGTTTTTATTTTCTTTTTCTTAGCTAAAAGAGCTGCCTCAACTGGAGCATGATTAACTCCTGAGTTAGAAACAATCATTAAAACATCTTTTGATGATAATTTATATTTTTGTAGTGCTCTCTTAGCAACATTTTCAGTTCTCTCTAATTCTGTACCTTTTTTAGTACCTTTAGAATAATTAATTTCTTCACTTCTGATAGGACAAGCTGCAGCATATCCACCAGCTCTATGGAAAGATTCTTCAGCGAGCAGATTAGAATGACCAGTTCCAAAAATAAATAATTGTCCTCCTTTTTTATAAGATCTTGAAATTAATTTTGCAGATTTAAGAATCTTCGTATTTTCTTCTTTAAATATTTTTTTTAAAATTAGATTGATTTTATTAGCATAGTTTTGACTTGGTAAGTTCATAATTTATTCTACAGTAACTGATTTAGCTAAATTTCTTGGCTGGTCTACATCAGTACCTAAAAATACAGCTAAGTGATAGGCAATTAATTGAATAGGTATACTATAAATTATTGGTAAGCTATAGGATTTGGCTTCAGGTAGCAAAATGGTGTAGTCAGAAAATTTTTTAATTTTTTTTAACCCTAATTTATCAGTCAAAGTTATTATATTACCTCCTCTTGCTTTAATTTCTTGTATGTTTGAAGATATCTTTTGAAAGTTTTCATCAAAAGGAGCTAAAGCAATAACAGGAATATTATCTTCAATTAATGCTAAAGGACCGTGTTTTAGTTCACCAGCAGCATAACCTTCACAATGTTTGTATGTTATCTCTTTTAGTTTAAGAGCACCTTCAAGAGCTATGGGGTACATTAAGCCTCTACCGATATAAAATATGCTTTTTTTATTAATTAAGTTTTTTACAATATTTTTAATTTCAATATCTTGAAGTAAAATTTTTTTTATTGAAACACTAGTATTAAATAAATCGAAATAATTATTTGAAATTGTTGATTTATTTAATTTTTGAAAATTTAATAATAACACACATAATGCTGTTAATTGTGAAGTAAAAGCTTTAGTAGAAGCGACACCTATTTCAGGGCCAGCTAAAGTTGGTAAAATTAAATCGCTTAATCGAGCTATTGAACTATTTAATACATTTACAATTGAAATAGTCTTTACATTATTTTTTTTTAAATATTTTAGACATTGTAATGTATCCATTGTTTCGCCTGACTGCGATACCAATACTCCAATAGTTTCATCTTTATTAATATTTTTTTTATGTTTAAATTCAGAGGCGATAGATATATTGATATTTATATTTGTATACATTTCAAAC
>MDTB01195220.1_pt1 | contig 22590 bp, 21 predicted proteins | sample 811161 | NCBI WGS metagenome assembly MDTB01 (sample SAMN05326650, study PRJNA326480) | marine metagenome | isolation source: seawater | place: Mediterranean Sea | collected 2009 | reverse complement strand
TCCTATACTTATTTTGTCACCTGAAGAGAATTTATTTGAATTTGATTCAATAACTGTGCCTGCGACTTCATGACCTATTACAGCTGGATATTGAATTCGATCATTTCCTTTATTGAAAATTCTTATATCTGAACCACAAAGTGCACAGCTATCAACTTTTAATTTTAGGCCATCAAAATTTTCTTCTATAGTTTCTTCAACATTGATTTTTTTTATTCCTTTCAGAAAAGCTGCTTTGTGCATTATGCTGAAGTTAATACATAAGTAGCATAACAAAAAATTAATATAAAGATACAAACTTTAGGTACAATTAAGAACTTTTGAAATTTGATTGATAATAAATTTGCATTTATTTTACTTTGAAATCCATAATATAAAACGTATAAATACTCCAATAAAGGCAGAAAAGCTATAGAAGTGATGCAGTTTAAGTTGAAATTAGCTGTTGAAATGTTAATTTCGCTAGTATTAAAAAATGAAGTTAATGATATTGAAGAATATAAAACTATTATTGGTATATAGTTTGAAATAATTTTTTTATTTACTGAACTCAATTTTGAAAGAAGTAGTATAAATATTGCTATAAAAAATAACATTCTTAATATATGACTTGAAGTTATGAATTGAATATCGACTAAATTTAAAGTGTTAAAAACTATTAGAAAAAAATATGATGCACCGGATAAAAATCTAATGAATTCTTTATTTCCTTTAAAGTTAAAAATTAAATTTTTAACTTTAAAATTTGAATAAGATTTTAATCTCTCAAGGAAATTAGAAATGGAATGAAAAATCTGTTTATTTCTCTTTAAAGAATGAATAACTAGTGAAATTAATAAGCCCATAATAATCGGCCATCCATTTATAAAACCAAGACTTTTAAGAAGAAATATTGAGGAGCCTATAAAAATGAATAATAGTTCTAGAAGTACTGAAAAACCTAAAGATGGCAAGGTAACTTTTTCTGCAAAAAATAACAAACCTATCAGAAATAAAGATGTCGAATTACCGTTGAACCATTGTGTAATCAAATTATTTAATCCATAAAGAGAAAAGTTATTAAATTCAGGATTTAAAATAAATGATATAAAGGTATTTTTATATATAGAGGTAAGGAAAGGAAAGATAATTATTGGCGAGATATACCAAGAAGTCCTAAGAGATAAGTGTTTTGCTATCCTTACGAGATAAGAAATTGCTAGTATGGAAGAAAATACTTGTAACAAAAAGATTATTCATTGATATTATATTTTGTACATATTGAATCTCCTTCGTCAAACATATTTTCATGTTTAAGTAGATTTTGATAAAAAGTATATTTATTGCCAATTGGGGGTCTGTGCAACTCAGGTGATACAAAGCAAATATTAAATCCAAGATTTTTAATTTCTCGAATCAATCTCTTGTTTAGCCAAAATTCCCCATTAAAAGTATCTAACCACAAATATTTAGCAAATTTTCTACTTTCACTCAAGTCAATTTTTTCTAATTGAGAGTAACGAATTGCAAGAACTTTTGAATACCTCTCCCCTAACCTAAAAACTTGAGGAGTAGTAACATCAAATAAAAAAAAATTTGAAATATTTTTATTTTTTAATTCACTTATTACAGTACCTTCAATTCCTTCTTCTTTGATATTAACAGCGAGAAATCTTCCTTTTGTTTGTGAAATAAAGTCAGAAAATAAAATACCATCTATAAATGGCTCATGAGCGACCACTAAACTTTCTCCAAAGGCATGTACATCAAACTCAACACCCCATGACAATGGAACTTTATCTAAAGATTCAAGATTTAAAATTCTATGGGCTATCTTGAATACCATTCTAAAAAATATTATAGAATTTTGAAAATCTTCTTTTACCCCAAAGAAAGATTAAAAGGTTAATAGAATATTTTACTTTTTGATAAATACTCTCATTTGAACCAAGTCCTCTTTTTCTTTTTAAAAACTTTATAGGAAAGCGTGAATAGGATATTTTGTATTTTGTGCTTTTTAACAAAATAGATAAATCAAAAGAACCATCGTTGGATGCATTATCTAATATTCTATATAACAAATCTTTTGATACTAGTGTAGGTTGAGAGTTGGGATTAATACAATTACTGCTAAAAATAGTAAATATTATCAAATTGAGAAAAGAGGTAAAAATTGTAGAAATTAAACCATCTTCCCTTGTATTTCTTATCCCCTTAACTAAATATTCATTAGTTGATATTTGATCGGCTTGTCTAGTTGCAGAAATTAAATCGAAAACAGGTGTTTGCCCATCGGCGTGTGTCCATCCAAGTGCAAAATAATTTGAGTAGGAATTAAATATGATATTTGTATTTTTTTTGCTTTTTTTAAAGTTCTTAATTTGATTTAGTCCATATTTAATTCCGTTTCCGTAACCTTCATTAGTCGATTTGCGAATGAAATTTATATTTTTATAAAATTTCTTTTGGTTATTTTTAAAAATAAAATCAAAACTTGAATCAAATGATCCATTATCTACTAAGAACCAGTCTATATATGAGGAATCTATACTTTCTAATTCACTTATAAGTTCCTTAATTCGCTCTCCTTCATTGAAACATGGAATGATACATGCGTAATTCATTTTAATTATTTACTTGAATTATTGCTTTGTTGTAATTTTTAAGTTTACTTTCTTTTGATCTCCTTTCATTTATCTCATTAAGCAACTGCGTAGCATTTTCTAGAGTTGTTTGATGAGATATTAGACTTTTTATATCAATTTTTTTTTGCACGAGCATATCTATAGCTTCGTTCCAGTCGCATAAATCTCTATCATCTGGCCTGTAATCACTATTCCAAGTCCCAATAATAGATTGCTCTTTTCTCATTAGTTGTGAAATCCCAGCTGAATTTAGATGTGTTTCTGAATTAGGGTTAGCCATCTGCAAAATGGTTCCTCCAGGCTTTGTGAATTTTATACATTCATTCAATATCCCTTCTGCACCGCAACATTCAATAGTGAAATCAAAACTTGATGGCTCTAAATTATTATTTTCTATAAGAAATTTAATGCTACTGTTAAAAAACTTTTTTTTATATAGATTTCTATCAAGAACAGTTATTTGACAATTATTTTGTAAGAGTAATTGGGATAAAATTTGTGATAAGAAACCACCTCCATATATAAGAACCGAACTATCTTTAATAATTTTATGTGATGCATGAATACAAACTGAAATCGGCTCGATTAGAGAAGTGCTGAACGTATCTAATTTATCTGGTATTTCAAGTAAATTCCAGTGATTAATGTACAAATCAGTTTGTAATCCACCATCGACTCTTGAACCATAATAAGAATAGTCTTTACACATATTATATTTTTTTGATTTACAGGAATCACATTTAAAACATGGTAGAAGTGGGAAAACTGCACATTTAGTACCCTTTTTAAATTTATTTGTTGGGTCATGTTCAACCACCACAGAAAACTCATGTCCGAGAACTAAAGGGTAAAAGTATGCTTTATTAGAAAAGGCTCTTGGGATGTCACTCGAACAAATACCTACTGAAATTGGTTTGACCAAAACGCATTCTGTTGAATTATTTTTGACAAAGCTTTCCTTAAAGTATTCAAATACCCCATTTTGTTTTAAAGCCAGTTTTGACATAAAGAGACTTCCAAATTAGGCTTATTATATATCCGTAATAAAGCTATTTCGAAATGAGATTATTTATATTAAGTAAATAACAACAATTATTAAGGAACAAAAGAATTTCCAAGAAATTTATTTATTCCATCTAATAAATCATTTAACGAATCAATAATTACTTCTGAACCGGCATTAATTAAAATTTCAGAATAATTTTTTTTTCTATTTAAACAATCAGGTTTTTGCAAATGTGGAGGAATAATACCAACACTTATAATTTTTTCATCACATAATTCTTTCTTTGCATTCATTACTGTCAGAGTATCACTAACCGTATCTCCGATATAAAAAATTGATCTATTATTGCTCTTTCCCTTTTTTTTAAGTTTGTTTATCATTGTTATTAATCCTTTTGGATTTGGCTTTCCTGGAGCATCATTCATGGATATCAAATTTAAATCTTTTAAACCTAATTTTTTTTTAAGAATAAATTCTGCTGATTCTTTTTCAGAGCCACTTACAAAACCATAAGAATATTTTAAAGAATCTAATTTATCAAAAAATTGCCGGTTAATTAGTAATTTCTCTTGCTTAATAAGTCCATTACCAGATTCTATATCAGAAAAGTTTCCTGAATTACCAAAATAAAAATTATTAAATACACTTACTAAATCTTCTTTTTGGATGAATTTGGATTGATTGTTTAGAATATTTTTTTTTCTTTTGATAAGTTCTAAACTAAGGTCCCAATCGTTGTTAAATATTCCTTCTGACTTTAATAAATCAATTTCATGCATGCTCGGCATATAATTAGTGTAGTGTTTGACAGTTAACTGGATTGATTTCCTATAACTCATACTTACATCTCTAATTACCCCATCAATATCAAAGATCAAAATATTTTCTTTCATAATTCAAAAGAGAAATTTCCTTAAATTTTTTACAACCTCATATTAAATCTTTTTTAATTAAAAGTTTCTTTATAAAAGTTTTTAAAATCTTTTCCTTTCTAGTTCTTTGTTGATTTTTATCTTCGCTAAGAGTTTTTTGCAATAATAAAGGAATTTCATTAATATGAATTTATTCAAGGGTTTTTTTAAAGCAAACTGATTTAAAAATGTCAAAAAAATATTTAAAATTAGAGAAAGAAATCAAAGGTGTTTTAAAAAAATACAATACATCATATGAACCTTATAATTTTTCTCTAAATCAAAAGTTAGATATTGCTAATGATATTAAAGAAAAAATAAATGAAAATATAAATGAAAATATATTTAAAAATAGTTTTCACTTGGATTTTGAAACAGAAGATCAATTAAAAAAATTGTGTGAAACTGGAATTGTGCAAATAGATAAACCTTTTTTTAACAAAATTCAGCTACAAGAGATACACAATTTCTTGCGTAATGAGAAAGCTTATCCTGCCCACATTCCCTATTACGACAAATATCATCCGTTAGAAAATCCTTATGACTTTAAAGGTAAAATACTTTCTTTTAATGCCGATACAATAATTAGAGCACCTCACTTAATAGACTTACTTTCCTCAGATAAAGTTTTAAGTATTGTTTCTAATTATTTGGGAACTATACCTACTCTTTTTGATTTAAATATTATTTTTAATTTTGGAGATGAAGAGAAGTACCATGAGACCCAGCATTTTCATAGAGACCATGATGATTTTCATCACTGTTTATTAATGGTTTATCTTGATGATGTAGATGAAGATTCTGGAGGTCATGTGTATGCTCAAAAATCGCACAAGTCTAATTATTTATCTTCCTCAATAAGTCCTACAGTAAGATCTAATGATAGTGTGTCAGATATATTTGATGAAAAGGATAATTTTAAAATGGAAATTGTCTTAGGGAATAAAGGTACTGGTTTTATTTCTGATGCAAACGGTTTACATGCTGGTTCTGTTCCGAAAATTGGTAAACGAAGAATGATTTTTTGGGCTAGGTTTGGTTTGGGTCCAAATTATATGTGGGAACATCATAATCATCAATATTGGTCATATGATCCATTATTAGTTCAGAAAAAAACCCAAAGTAATAATTTTAATACTGATTATATTTTTCGATTGTTTACTGATAGATACGATATTAGCCATGCAAAATCTCATAAAACAAAAGGTGATGGATGCATGAGAAAAACAGCCAAATACGGATGGAATATAGGAGTTTATGGTAAAAATTATTTTGCGATGTCTCAGGGTGATGGAGATGTAAGAATAGAAAATTATGTCAATCAAAATGATTCACTTAATGAAGTAAAGAAAAAACTTAAAAGTAAAAAAATTCTTGTAGATAATGATGAATTGAGATTAATTAAAACAATTCAAAAAAATTATGCTTATCCACAACCAACTTTGCTTCAAAAGGATTATAGATTTCATAATATTCTTGGATTTAATTCTAAGTTTTATGCTTTTTTATCAACTGAGGATATTGATTTTGGTAATAATGTAATTTTGAAAAGTAAACTGTTGAAATCAAATAGTATTAAACGTCTAAAATTAAAAATCAAAATAAAGCTTCTTTTTAACTATATTTTTTCTAAGGATATTTTTATGAAACCTTTATTAATAGAAGATAAACACAAACTATTTAATATTGTTGGTTACAAGAATAAATTCTTTGCCTTACGTAAAGATGCTGGTTCGATTGATATTGTTGAGTTATATAAAAATCCAAAAAAGTACTCTAATAAATTTCTAGAAAGCCGGTCTTTATCACATTTAAGAATTTTAATTGAAAAGGAAAACTTGCTAATAAAAATCAATTTTAGTTAGACAGATTTAATTTAAATAATAGGATAAAATTTTAAGAAAATTTTTTATGGTTATTTAATTTTCTTTATAAGAAGTTCTAGATATTAGTAACAAAATGAATAATTTCTTAAATTACAGAACTGAATATTTCCATGAAATCAATAAATTTATCAGCTTGTTCTTCATTATATGCCTTGATTTTATTATCTAATTCTTCAAAACTCGAATCTATATTTATTGATGTTATGTGTGATTGCATTATATAAATATCATTGAACTCTATGGTGTATTTATTAATATCATGATCATCAAAGGTGCCTAAGTTTATAGGAATGTAACCTTTTTCTATAGACAACATTGTCCTGTTAGGGGAGGAGTAGGGCCATGATTTTAATTGTGGAATATAAATTTCGAAAACTGGAGTAATGTCTTTTTTATCCACTTGGTTAATTGATTCGAAATAACTAAAAGAAGGGTTAAGGTAATCATTGCAGTTTTTTGAATCTACAAACTTCGAATCCATTAATTTCTTTTGCGCATCGAGATAAAGTTTATTTTGATTAGGACATGCTGTATTTGTTTTTAAAGAACTATGTTGGCCTAATTTCTTTAATGGATATGCATTCTCCGCTTTAAGAAGCGCTTCAATAACAGTTTTTCGATAGTTGCTAACTCTTCCAGAAAAAAATGATGACTTTATATATTCTCTTCCGTTCCTAGCATTTATTGATTTATCTAAGTCAATAAAAACCGGTAAATATGCAAGCTTTGAATTGCAAAAACGATCATAAGAATTAAGTACTGCTTCTGTTGTACTTATACAAAGTGAAAAAAGATATTTAGCTTTGTTTAATGCTCTCTCTCTTCTTGTAAGCATAAGTGTATTCCAAAATGCATCACTACCATAAAACTTAAAAATTGGGAAAACGGAAATTTTTGATAGTATAATTTTGGGCTTATTAATAATTTTTTGGATTAATGATCTTTTTGAATTTGTTTTGATACTTCCTGTATATCTGTCAGTTAAACCTATAGAAGAGAGAAAAGATATATAGCTATGCAAAATCTTTTCTCTAAGACTAAATGTATTAAGCTGAAATCCAAATATTAAACTTGGCGTTAGATACTCGGTTACGTATAATATGAACATCGTTTTAGGAAAAGACTTTTTCACGAATGCCATATAAGAAACTAAGTCTTGATTAAATTCCTCAATAATAATATTTATTTCATTTGGCACAATTGAAGAAGATAAATTTAATTTAAAATCTTCTGTAAAATTAAAAGTTCTTTTTGTAATTATGTACTGCTCCCAACATCCTTTTAAAGAACTATGATTAGAAACTAATAGATATACGTTTTGCTTAGAGCCAGTTGACATTTTAATTTGTTTCCAGAGTGAAAATAAGCACATATCTAGACTACTATATTGTGTTATTATTCTAAAAAGTAATTTAAATATGCTTCAAACATCTGATCTTGAGGTTATTAAAAGAGGTCACCTAAATAGATCCTTCGGCAATAATGAATATTTGAAATACGATTATCACGGAGACGGTTTAAGATATTTTGCATCTAAAAATGGAAGTAATTTATATTCAACTTTATTAGGCGGAGATTATGAGTACTGCTTTGTAAGCTCATTTAAAGAAAAATATAGAATAAATTTATCTTCAGAAGATAATACTGAAATACTTTTTTTTACTGAAATTTTTGAATCCATTAGAACCTTATTAAATGTAAATTCCGAAAATTGCAAGCCTGATTCTGATTTAATTAGGAACATCTATTATGATGCTTCAGAATTTATTAATAAGCTGGATTTAAATGAAATAAAAATTGTAGAAGATTTTGGTCCAGGAAATTTACACATACTAATTCTACTTTTAATCAGAAACATAAATGGTCTTAATGAAATTACGGATATAATTTTGAGAGAATGTTCTTTGCCTCACTATACATCTCAATATTTAATAATAAAATATCTCTCTACAATTAAAGAATTCAAGGAAAGACTTCAGTCAATTGAATATGGGGAGAATTACGACAAGGTCGACCTAATTTATAAATCTCACAAGAAATTAATAATTCATCATATACCAACCTGGTTACAATGTTCATATATGCCTGACTTAACGATATATTCAAATGTTCTTGGAGAAATAACAAAAGATGATCTTGAGTCTCAAATCCGAACTATAACAAATAGATATGCAAAGAATAAAACTATTGTAATTAATGGAGGATTATTCAAAGCTATTACTGGAGCTAAGTATAATTTTGGATATGGAACAGGAGTTGGAGTTGATACTATCTCAAGGCTGTCAGAAGAGATTGAAGATTTATCGTTTGAGGTGAATCTTGAACCGCCTAGATACTCAATTATGTTGAACAAAAACTTTAAAAAAGGTGATATTACAAATTTAGAAGAACTTAATACTAAAATTGAGGATAATTTAAATCAACAATATTCAGATTGTGTTTGGATTGATGAAAATGGAATTATTATCGAGTCAAAAATAGCCCCTTTAGGTGAAAGTATTTTCAACTACCTTAATAAAGAAAAAAAAGAAAATTATTATTTTATTTTAAAAGGGGAATTGAATAAAGTATTTCTAAATAAATTTGTCGATTGCAATTTAAAAATTGCTGACATATTACAATATAGTGACTATATCTATTTATTAAATTTAAAAAATGATTGATAAAGATATTTTTCTATCTGATAGAGCTGCTGCAAAAGCAAGACTTCCTAAGGAAACATCCTGGGACTCATTTGGTTACTATATCGATACAGCTAATTCATGGGAAAATATTAAAAGCCCAACTTCGCTCTCCAGTCATTACGCCATACATAAAACGCATGAATATGCTTACCAAGAAATTTCTTTTGATGTGAGCTGGGATAGCATTTCTAAAGTTGAGAAAGACTATATTGCAGCCTATAACAATTTACTAGAACAAACTATTAGTTCAATTCATTCAAACCATTATTCTCCCGAACTAAAATACGACTTTATTGAGCTTCTCACAGATTGGAGAATAATAAATAAATACGTTAAAAATCCGAAGGTTGTTTATGATTTTGGTGCGGGTTGTGGAAGACAATTATTTGGAACATATTTTTGGCAACCTAGTTGTAAAAAATATGTAGCAATTGATGCTTCCTACGCAGGTTATTGTGCTCAAGAATCTTTATTTAATACGATCAACATAAAAGATTCTTCAATTGAGTTTGTAGACCTTTTTCATTTTTTATATCATCCTTCTTCTTTAGATATTAATAATGCGATTGAAAAGTATGTTTCAGCTTCGCCTGAATCTAAAAAATTATCGATTCTCCATCTCCCCGCTTGGTTTAAATATCTTGAATCAGTTCCTGATAAGTCAATTGATTTAATTTTTGCTTGCCACGTTCATAATGAACTCTCAAGGTCTGATTTTCTTAGATTAATTGCTTTAGTAAAAAAAGGATTATCTAGAAATGGGATTTTTTATGTAAGAAGTGAATTAAAAGCTTGGAATCCAAATTCTTATGATGGAGTTATTGATATGCATGCAGTAGATATAATTGAAACTCTCGCTCAAGATAACATAAAAGTAATTTTTTCAGAGTACACAGGCGCTTTCCAAACCACAATTTTTGCTAGATCTAATGGATCCAATCTTCAAGAAAAGCAATCTAAGTTTTATAAAAAAGAGGAGTTAATTACAAAATATAGTAGAAAAATAATCAATAGAATAAATAATACAAAAAATTATCTTTATAAAAAGACTCCGTTAACCACTTTAAAAAATCGATTTAAAATTTATCCAAACAATAGATATCATTTAAATGAATTAAATAATTCAGAGAAATCATCCTATTTTTGTGCCCACAACAATATTATAAAATGGGTAGAAAGAATTAAAGAGAAGGGATATAAGTCTTACTATCTTTATCATGCTGAAGGAGAAAAAAGTTTCAACGAATGGGGTATCCCTTTGTCAATAATTTTCGAAGAAAATGAAAACTTAAGTGTAAATAAATTCAAAGCTGATTTAAGTGATATTGATGTAATCATTATTTGCAGCCAGGATTTTAATGCTATTGAAGAATTAATAAAATTTGATTATTCTGTAAGGATACAATATACATATCCGGTGGTATTTTTATTTAGGAGTGGGAATCCAATCTATACTGAAGATCTTATAAGTGGATAATCTAATAAAAAAACTTGGATTAACTAGACGTTCAAAATTTCTTGATGAAGATATTTACAAAGAACTTGATAAAATAATAAAAGAATCTTTATTTGATGAAATATATCAAGAGAGGCCAGATCATTATAAGCATGTTTTCAAGTCTTTTAGTGATAGATTAAATACAGATAGCGATTCATATCAAGCCAGATTTGATTTAGCAAATAATAAGAGAACCAATGAATTAATTAAAGATAAAATATTTCCTTATTTTGTATCAGCTTTGAAGTCATTTAATAGTGATCTAAAGTATTTCATGATTCCCTCATTAGTCAGATTAAAGGCTGGTTCCTTCTATAGAATGCACGTTGATGATTATGCAGGACAATCAGGTTATACTTATTTTTTTAATGAGGGCTGGAAATGGGATTATGGGGGGATTCTTACTTATGCAGAGCCAGATGGCTCAAATTCCTATCCAATCTTCCCAGAGAATAATATGATGCTTCTAAGAGATGAAAGTATCAAAGCTTTTCATTATGTTACTCAACAAACCGAATATGCAATGAAATCACAATATTTATTACTTGGTTGGGCTAGTGTAACTCAAATTAAAGATAGTAAAATAAGAAATTATCTGAAAATATAATTATGACAGGTTTTTTTGATTTTGCTTCGGATGAATTGAGAGATTCTAGGAATAATCTAGCAACTTTATTAAGAAATTCACCAATACCAGATAATGAGCTATTACATAATTTACTACTTTACGCTTCACCAGCATTGATTAGTAGATTCTTATCTCTTGAGAGAATATACAAAATAGCATTGGAATCTCATGGAGATATTTTAGAAATGGGTACAAGATGGGGACAAAACATCGCGATTTTCAACTCATTGAGATCAATATATGAACCTTATAATAGATTCAGGAGGATAATTGCATTTGATACTTTTGAGGGGTTTCCTGAAATTGATCCAATTGATGGGAGTAAATTTAAAGCAGGTTCATTCTCTACAACGGCAGATTATTATGAGTATCTGAATAAAGTAATAAGTTATCTTGATAAAGAAAATGTGAAACCATGTCAGAACTTAATAGAAGTTATAAAAGGTGATGCTGTAGAAAATGTAAAAAAATATATCAACGATAATCCCTCAACAATAGTCTCATTAGCTTTCTTTGATTTTGATATTTATAAACCTACAAAAAAATGTTTACAGTACATTATCCCAAGATTAGTGAAGGGCTCTGTAGTAGCTTTTGATGAAGCAAATGATAAAGACTGTCCTGGAGAAACACAAGCTATTATTGAAGAAATAGGACTCAATAATATATCGCTCAAGAGGAGTCATATAAATTCAAGAATTTCATATTTTGTGTTTTAATTCTCTTTGATATATGAGTAACATCACTCTTGAAAATGTATCTTGCAACTTCTCATGTTTTAATAGAATTTCGCTCAAAAGTCTTTTTAAAAGAAAAAAGGTTCTAAAAGAAGCTAAAAAATTCTATGCTTTAAAAAACCTTAATCTCACCATCTATAAAGGTGATAGGATTGGATTAATTGGTGAAAATGGTTCTGGGAAAAGTACTTTACTAAGGTTGATTTCGGGAATCTATAAACAGAGTTCCGGTGATATTTTTAGGAATATGAGTGTTAAATGTCTTCTGGATAAAAGTTTTCTTGTAAGTACTGATTTGGCAGGTGTTTTTGCTGCAAGAGCAGAATATATTAATTATTTTGGTACATTTGTTGGTTTTGAAGATTTTTTAGAAGAAATATGCGAATTCAGTGGGTTAAGTGACTTTATTTATAAATCAATGTCAACATATAGCGACGGAATGAGAATAAGATTACTTTTTGCTATTTTGACATCTCCCTTCTTTAAATATGAATGTTTAGCTTTAGATGAAGGTATTGGAATGGCAGATAGAGAATTCAATACAAAAGCATCTAAAAGGTTTAAGTCTTTTTTGGGACAAAGTAATACTCTGCTAATGGCAAGCCATTCTTCTGATCTTCTTAAAGATTTTTGTACTAAAGGGCTAGTGCTTAAAAAAGGAAATATTGTTTATTTTGGGGATATTATTGAGGCAATTAACTGTTATGAAAATAATTATCATTTATATTAGTAATAATCGTGTTTATAAAAAAAATTAAATTTAGTTATTTTTATAAAATCTGGTATTTAGCCCTCTATCGAAATATTGCAAGATACAACAGAACTTATCTAGGAAGTTTCTGGATTGGATTTACAAATTTATTACAAGTTGTCGTCCTTGGTTTAGTTTATGGAACTGTTTTCAAAGTACCCTCCGCAAAAGACTATTTTATATATCTTGGATTTGGAATAAGTATTTGGACTTTTATGGGAGGATGTATAACATCATTTAGTGATTTGCTAATTAGGGAGAAAAATAGAATATTAAATTATCCAAAATCAATTTATGATATCCTCGCTGAAGAATATATTTTTCAAGTTCAAGTTTTTTTTCAAGCTCTAATAACTCTAATATTTGTACTTTTATTTTTAGATCCATCTATTATTTTTAATATTTTTAACTCTATAGGTCCTCTAATAGTATTGTTAATCGGAGTCTTTTGGATGTCGATTTTAACATCTATTGCATCTCTTTGGATCAGAGATATTGGACAGCTTATTCCAGTAATTGTTCAACTTTTATTCTTAGTTTCACCAATTATGTACCAAAAAGAGGCACTGAGAAGCCTAGGTTTTGTGATAAAACTAAATCCCTTATTTCAATATTTAGAACCTTTAAGAGAGTCATTTATATCGGGTAATGTTGAATTCTGGGGGACAATAATTGATCTAATTATTAGCCTTACTCTTTTAATGATTTCTATTCAATTAGTGGTGAATTTAAAATATAAGATTGTTGATCTTGTTGTGGAATAATAATTCCTTGATAATTATTAAAATAAATTAATTAATAAATCAAAAGTAAAATTAATAAGGTGATTATCAAAATATAAAAATTTATTTAGATTAAAAAATTTATCTAAGCATTGCAGCCACATTACCACCATCAACAGTTAGCAATGCACCAGTTGTCTTCTTCATATCTGCTAATGCAAGAAAAGCCTTTGCAACATCAACGGCTAAAACTTCAGACTTTAACAAATTCCCTGACATATATTCTTTTTCAGAAATACCTCTTGATAGAGCTCTTTTTTCTATCATTTCTTTATTTAGTAATCCTGATTTAATTCTATCTGCATTTATACCATTTGCTCTGATTTTATTATTACCTTCTTCTAACGAAATTTGCTTCATAAGGGCTAATAAAGCTGCCTTAGAAACACCATAAGATCCAAAGTTTGGGCCAGGGTTAATTGCCTGTTTACTAATATTAAATAAAATTTGGCCACCGATAATTGACTCCTCATCCACTTGATTGAAGTCTTGTGAATGAAAAATTTCTAACGCTCTTTTTGAGGCAAAATAATGTGAAAAGAGATTTAACTCCATGCTTTCCCTAAAAATAGACGTATCCATTTTGGCTATGCTTCCCTCCCAAGCGGCACCTGCATTCGAAATAAGAATATCAAGACCACCATAATTTCTAATTATTTCATCGAATGTTTTGTCTAATTCCATAGGATTTGTAATATCACAACAGATACTTAAAGAATTTTCTCCGCAATTTTTTGCAGTTAGTTCTGCGGCGCTTTTATTTAAATCTATAGCGATAATTTCTGCTCCTGCTAATTTAAATTGTTTAGCTATTTGCGAACCAATCGCTCCTCCTGCACCTGTGATCGCTACGATATTACCTTTAAACAAAGGTTCTTTTCTTCCTTTGCCAAGTTTTGCTTGCTCTAAGCTCCAATATTCCATATCAAAAGTATCTTTTTCTCCGACTGGTGCAAAAGTGCCGATTGAACTAGCAGATAGAAGTGTCTCTATCCATGCTTGACCAATATCTGCTGCAATCTTCGAGGCCTTTTTATCAGCACCTACACTAATAAGACCTATTTCTGGTATTAGGACTAATCGAGGTAGGGGATCAAGTTGCGTTTTTTTATCATTTGAAAGATTACTATTTCTTACAAAATATTCTTCATAATCCTGGATGTAATTAATTATTTTATCTTCTGCATGTTTTAACCATGTATCAATCCCATCCTTTTCATTAAATGAGTCTAATAATAGAGGTACGGCTTTTGTCCTAATAACATGATCAGGAGTCGCCACTCCGAGCTTTGTTAACTCAGATAAATTAATTTTTTGGAAAAGTTCTAAAGTACTTTCATTATTTCTAATATCAAATATCCATTTATTGTTTTTACCATTCTTTGCGAAATACCTGCCCAAAAGTCCCCTAAGGAATGGCAAAACTTTAACTAAATTATTATTTTTTTCAGGTGTAATTGAAAAATCTAATTTAATTTTTCTTTTAAGAAAGTTTTCTGCAATGTTGACAAGATTTGTCATCCTTTCATAACTAATTTGAGCAGTATCTCCAAAAGAAAACAACCCATGATTAATAAGAACCATTCCTTCTAAATCAATTTGTTTTTCTCTGGCTTCTATACTCGCCTTTTCAAATGCTTTGGAAGCTTCTATTGCTAAATCGAATCCTGGCATGACGTATGGAACGATGGCGACTTTGCTCCCAAAAATTTTTCTACACAAATCTTCTGCATTTGGTTGGTTTGCTAAAGCTAGTAATGCTAAGGAATGCGTATGATCTATATATTTATGAGGAATAAAAGCATGTAATAACGTCTCAACTGATGGAATTGGTGATTTAGGATTTAAAAGATTCTGCCTTTGTACAGCTACCATATTTTCATCATCTAATTTATTTAGTTTCTTGAGTTCAAGAAGAGGTTTTAATCTGACAGCTGGATGACCCTCAGGTTCAATGGTGGCCAAATCCCATCCTGACCCTTTTACATGTAGAACTTCAATATCATTTCCAATGACATCTTTTGACATACTTTTAACAGATGTATTACCACCACCATGTAAAACTAATTCAGGATCTGAACCTAATAATCTTGCAGAATAAGTTCTTAACGCTAAGTCTTTTGATATGCCTTTGGAGCAATATTCTTGAATAAATTTTTCTGAGTCTTTGTTGGACCATCTATTTTTGCAAGACATTGTTAGTAATATTTGAATAAAGAAATTCTAAAAAGTAATTAAATAGAAATTTATTGAAAATTAATTTAAAATACAAAACATAACAAAATAGATTTTGTTAATCATTATTGTATAAATCTTTTATTGCTTCATAGTTTGCTTTACAAACACCTTTTTCAGTAACTAATCCCGTAACAAGACTATTTGGAGTTACATCAAAACCAGGATTAAAAGCAACTGATCCATGAGGTACTAATTTTACAGAATCAATTTCCCCTAATTTATTTAGTCCCGTAATGTGAGTTACTTCTTCTTCTGCTCTTGCTTCAATTTCAATATTTTTTACACCATCTCGAATTTCCCAATCAATTGTAGAGACGGGTAAAGCTGCGAAGAAAGGTACCTGATTATCTTTTGCGGCTAGTGCCTTTAAGTAAGTTCCAATTTTGTTGCAAACATCTCCATTACAAGTAGTTCGATCGCTTCCAACTATTATTAGATCTACCAAACCATGTTGCATTAAATGTCCACCTGCATTATCGACGATAATAGTATGTGGTATTCCTTCATTTTGAAGTTCAAAAGCAGTTAAACTAGCGCCTTGGTTGCGAGGCCTTGTCTCATCTACCCAAACATGGACATTTATGCCATTTCTATGTGCTTTGTAAATAGGTGCTAAAGCTGTACCCCAATCGACTGTTGCGAGCCAGCCAGCATTACAGTGGGTGAGAATATTTACTTTCTTTTCTGCTTTTGATTCCTTTTTTCTTTGATAAATTTCCTTGATTATTTGCAATCCATTATCGCCAATAGCAGAACACATTTTGATATCTTCTTTTTCGATTGCAATTGCCTCTTCCATTGCGGCAAGATACCTTTCATCTTGTGAAATATTTTTTACTTTATCAAAAACTCTTTTTAGTGCCCACTTTAAATTAACAGCCGTTGGCCTGGTCAACAATAAATTGTCGTAAGTTTTTTTTAGGTTTTGATCTGTCGCGTCTTCAAACAGACCAAGCATCAAACCATAAGCTCCCATAACACCAATTAAGGGAGCCCCTCTGATTACCATATTTTTAATGGCATTTGCAGCTTCACTTGAATTTTTAATTTCTTTTATTTCAAATATATGAGGAAGTTTGGTTTGGTCGATTACTTCCACTATATTTTTTTGCTTATTAAGCCATATGGTTTGCCATTCTTTATTGTTAATAAGCATGTCTAAAAAATGATTAAATAATCGATATAGTTTATCAGATTTTTTAAAGTATTATCTGACTTTTAACACTGCAATTCAAGTTTCCCTTCCCATTCAATTCATTTAATTCAACTACAACCGATAATCCAGTAACAAGTTTATTTTGAGAAAGTAACATTTTTTCAACACAAGAAGCAGTTCCTCCTGTAGCCAAAAGATCGTCAACTACGCTGAAAGATTTGAATTTTTGAATCGAATCATTTTGCAAGCACAAGGTATTTTCTCCGTATTCCAATTTATATGATTCACTAATTAAGTTGCCGGGTAACTTTCCAGGCTTTCTAGCTAAAATTAGTGGTTTTGAAGTATTAATCGCTATAGCCGTGCCAAAAATAAAACCTCTTGCATCTATGCCAACAATAGCTTCAGAATCTTTAATTATTGAATCATTAGACATTTGATTTATCAGCTCGTTAAATATTTCAGGCTCTCTTAATACAGGTAAAATATCGCAAAAAGTTATCCCGGGTTTCGGAAAATCTTTATAACTACCAAATATATTTAATAATTTCTCCTGAAATTGGTTCATAGCATTATGCGTTTGAGTTATATTATATTATAACTGTATTGATTGAATTGAAAAAAGACGATTTATCTACTGGAAAACTTGGAGTACTAGGTGGTAGTGGATTTTATTCTATTGAAAATTTAAAAAATGTAGAAGAACTTTTCATCGAGACTCCTTATGGTAAGCCATCAGATGCTGTTATTGTTGGAGATTTAGAAGGCATCCAAGTAGTATTTCTTGCTAGACATGGAAGAAATCATTCTTTCACTCCAAGTGAGGTTCCATACAGAGCAAATATTTGGGCATTGAAGTCATTAGGTGTAAAGTGGCTTATATCAGCATCAGCAGTAGGTTCATTAAAAGAAGAAATAAAACCTTTAGACATGGTTATCCCTGATCAATTTATTGATCGAACTAATAATAGACCAATGACATTCTTTGGGGAAGGTGCTGTTGCTCATGTTGCCCTTGCAGATCCTTTTTGCGCAGAACTTTCAAAAATACTTGAAAAGGTGGTAAATCCTTTAATGCCAAAAGGAAGGAATTTACATGTAGGAGGAACATATCTCTGTATGGAAGGACCTGCATTCTCAACTAGAGCAGAATCTGAATTTTATAGAAACTTAGGTTGTTCAATTATTGGTATGACAAACCATACAGAAGCACGACTTTGTAGAGAAGCAGAGATAGCTTATGTTGGACTCTCCATGTCCACAGATTACGATTGTTGGCATGAGGAACATGAGGATGTGTCTGTAGAAATGATTATTCAAAATCTAAACACTAATGCAAAACTAGCAAAAATGATTGTAACTAATTTTGCAAAGTCAATTTCTAAAAAGAGACCAACATCCTTAGCTCATTATGCTCTTAAAGATGCACTAATTACTCCTAAAGATAAAGTGCCTAATAAGACAAAAGAAAAAATCAAAATATTTACTGAAAAATATTGGTCAGAATGAATTTTTTTATTTATCTACGTATAAATTCAATGTCCTTGCATTTTTTCTAATTATTCCAAAAATTAAAATAGTAAAAAATAATGCTGAAAGAAATATTTTTATTAAAAGAGAATATGAATACTCATCAGAATTTAAAATCACACCTCTAACAATTCCAACAGGCATATAAAGTGGATTTAATTGATATACCCACTCTTTGCCTTCCAATGTTTGTTTAAAGTAAAGAATTGGAGAGAGTAAAAATGATAGCTGCAAGACTACAGGAATTAATTGAAAAATATCAGCAGATATTAATCCTGAAATTGAAATAATTATTGCATTTAGTAAGATTAAGACTAAATAAATAAGAAAACCTAATAAAGCTTTAAATGTGAAAAGAGAAAATATTAAATTTGGGTAAACAATGCATAAACAAGGAATAACACATAAGATTGAAATAATTAAATTTTGAATTGTAAAAAAGTATTCTTCTGAAATAACATCAATTACATTGATTGAAGTACTTAATAGCCTGTCTCTTGATCTCATCAACAAAGTAGAAAAATCGGAAATAATCTGGGCTAAGGTATTCCAGTATAAAATTCCTAATCCAATATAAATTATATATTCTCTTTTATTAGGGACTTGTAAAACAGAAGTATAAACAAATGCAAGAGAACCAATTGTTAGTAGTGTTGAAAGCCCAATCCAAAAACTACCAAGTTTTGTTTTAATGAATCTTACTTTATTTCGACACCATGCAAGATAAAAAATATACCTAAGTATATATAGATATTTTTTGTTTATCATAATCTTTTGTAGGTATCTAAGACTTTTGATAAAGAATCATTCAGTACGATTCTTCCATCCAAAACAAGTATTGCTTTGGTGCAATATTTTCTTAAGAGTTCTTCTGAATGTGAAGCAAGTAATAAAATAGATGAGCTCTCCACAAAATCATCAAATTTTTTGCTTGCTTTTTTTGTAAAGTAAGCATCTGAGGTTCCTAAGGCTTCATCAATTGCAAGAAAAGGATGATAAATAGAAGTGTAAAGAGAAAATATTAAACGAGCTCTCATTCCATCACTAAAGTGGAGAAGTGGAGTGTCTCTAACTTCATTTAATTCGGCAAAATCTAAAACATTTTCGATAAATTCTTCGGCGTTCTTATAACTATTGTTTAATGTTCCGTATCTTGCTTTTACATAATAAAAATGAGCTCTACAAGCAGCACTTGCATCTAGGTGCAGACTAATAAGTAAACTTTTTTCTAATAATGGCAATGCGTATTTAGGGATACTAGCAACTCCATATGTGGGTTTATATATACCGGAGAGCAATCTTAATAGGGTTGATTTGCCTGCCCCATTTGGACCAATTAAGGCAACCCTATCTCCTGATTTGATATTTAAATTTATCTTGTCAAGAGCTATGAAATAATCATCACGAAATCTTGAACCAAAATTTGTAAAAGAATTTTTATTTTTAATAATTTTGGATTTGCGTTTTTTTGAGGTCTTAAGATGTAAAGAGACATCTTTGAGTTCAACTTTCATCTAAATCATATTTTAGAGATATTTAAAGACTTCAAATATTTGCGAATTGGGTTCTTTTTAATAAAGGTAAAGCAGTTACTAATTCTTCTATCCCTTGCGAAAGTGATCTAGTAGCTTTGAAACCGGCTTTTTCAATTTTTTCATTGCTAACTATATAATTCCGTTTATCGATGTCAGTACCTATTTCAGAAACTAGATAAACAAAGTCTGGAATAACTTTTTTGATTTCTTCACATAATTCTCTTTTCGAGAGGTTGGCTTCGCTATAACCTAAATTAAAACAATTTCCAGCTAATTTAGGGTTATTAATTGCAAATCTGAAACCATCAGCAGCATCTTCAATATGTAAATAGTTCCTTTTAAAATCTGCTTCAAATAAAACTACTGTCTTATCGAAAAAGGCTCTATAGGTAAAGTCATTTACTAAAAGATCTAGCCTAGGCCTTGGACTGATTCCAAAAACTGTTGCTAATCTAAATGTTATTGCGTTACCTTTTTCAAGTAAATATTTTTCAGCCTCGACCTTTACTTTCCCATATAAAGATATTGGCCTTAGAGGCGATTCTTCTGTACAAAAAATCCCTTCTTCTCCAACTCCATATCCACTATTTGTACATGGATAAATTATGAGTTGATTAGAGGTACTATATTTTGAGCACATCACAACCGAATCTCTATTGACAGTAACTGCAGAAGTCTTATCTTTATTACATAAAGGGGCCCCAGTCATGCATGCGAGTGGAATGATAATATCAGCTTTTTGAATTAGAGGTTTCATTAATTCTTCATCTCTAGCATCGCCAATAATCAAATTAAAATTTTTATTGATTGAGGCCATCATTAAACTTGTTGGCTCGTACATTAAATTATCAACACATGTAACTTCAAATCCATCATCAAGAAGTTTAGGAATTAATACTGAACCTATGTATCCTGCGCCACCTGTAATTAGAATTTTTATCATGATTTAGAGTTCTAAAATTTTTCTTTTGAGTTTGTGCTTTGCCATTCCTTCAACATTTTCGCGTTGATCAATACCAAAACTAGATTCTACCTTATCAAGGTAAGCAGGGTTTGAAAAGTATGTTTGCCAGAAATAATCTCTAAAACGAAGAACTTCAGCACTTGATAAAGTCTTTGTAGGTAAAGGTTTACATTCATATGATAAGAATGCAAATTCTTCATATTCTTTTGGTATTTCCCAACCTTCGTTTTGAGCTTTCAAGTATAAAGGAGATCCTGGTAATGCTTGACATGGATAAACATTCATCATTTCAGCATTTAATTCGAGAGCTAAATTAAGTGTAGAAGTCATCGTTGAGTAGTCATCTTCAGGGAAACCCACAATGTAGTTAGCGATGATATTAATGTTATGTTCGTTAATCATAGATGTAATTTTTCTGATGTTGACTTCTTTAAATGATCCTTTGGAAACTTCTTGTCTAACCATCTGGCTTCCAGCCTCAATTCCAAGAGCTAACCACTTAATACCTGCATTTGAAACGAGGTCAAGAAATTTTCCTCGTGCGGTATCAACTCTTGAATAAGCCCACATATGAAGGCCATAGTCTCTTTCCACTAGTCCTTTGCAAATCGGCTCGTAGTAATTATGGTTAAGTAAAAACATTTCATCAGAGATTCTGATGGTGGTTACTCCAAGTTCTCTTAATATTTTAAATTGTTTTAGAACCCACTCAACAGACCAGAATCTCATTACTCTGCTATTACCTGAGGAAATATTTTCAGAATTATCTGTTCTATTAACAATGTTGATCATGCAAAATTCGCAACCAAAAACACATCCTAGACTTGTATATATTGCTGCATAAGGAGTTCTAATAGATTCATTAAAATTTGCATGCCAAACATGAGCTCTATATAAATCTAGTGGAGTTTTTTCCATTGGAAGAAGATCCCATGCATATCCTGGAAGGTCTATATCCATTCTCTCTTGAGGGACTATAACCTCTGGATCATTAATAATTAAATTTCCATCAACATCTTTCCAGCCTATGCCTTTAATATTTTTTAAATTTTCATAAGTTAAGTTTGATTTTAATAAATTCCAAAGTGCATATACTCCCTCATTTAGGAGAACAAAATTTACATAATCTAAAGCTAGAACTGATTTTGGTAAAGCTGAGACATGAGAGCCAACAAACCCTATTGTTGTATCAATTCCTGCATCGTAAACGCAGTTGGCGAGACCTGTAGCTCCAATCATGCTTGTTGTGCCAGCATTTGGGTTCTGTCCATAAACTACAAATAGTGTAATTTTTGCACCTATTTCTTGAATACGTTTTGTTGCTTGTTCATAACTCAAGTTTTCTGCACAACAATCCAATATTGCAACTTTAAATTCCTTTGATCTGCAACTTTCTGCTAATAATAATGACCAAGTGGGGGGCTCTATGCCAGAGTATTTACCGCTTAAACTTTGATAAGCTTTAGTAGAAGAATCAGAGTGAACGAATAGGCAGTCAAAATTATTTTTCATTATAAAAATCCCCAAATTCTACTAAAAGAGTACTTTTACCATCATCTCTTTCATAGGCTTTTTTATATGATTTAAAAACATCTTCTGGTTCTTCTAACTCAATTATTTCAACATTTGAAAGCATTTTTCTATAAGCGTCAGACATATT
>MDTB01135271.1_pt1 | contig 22592 bp, 25 predicted proteins | sample 811161 | NCBI WGS metagenome assembly MDTB01 (sample SAMN05326650, study PRJNA326480) | marine metagenome | isolation source: seawater | place: Mediterranean Sea | collected 2009 | reverse complement strand
TGGAACTGCAACTTTTTTACCTTCAAGTTCTGAAGCATTAGCTTTTGTTATTCCAGATTTTTTAGAGGTAACACAAGTTGTTCCTCCCATACCGTATTCCATTGCTACGTCTACTAACTTAATAGGTGCTTTAGCTTTAACAGCATTTATGTAAGGCATTAAACCTTGAGAGTAAGAGATATCAATATCTCCTGCTAACATAGCGTCGGTCATTGCTACACCATTAGTAAAATTTGTCCATTTAACAGGAACACCAAGAGCTTTATCGTATGCTTTTTTATTCATGTCCTCAAGATTAGGAGATGGCCATTCTAGAAAGTACGCAACTCTTACTTCTTTAGCAGCAGAGTTAGCTACTGAAGAGTAAAGAGAAAAAGCCAAAATCATCCCAAGAACTGTGCTTATTATTTTTTTCATTTTGTCTCCCATATAGTTTGTTAATTTATATGAGTTAAATGTAAATTCACGCGCATGTAAACAAAATGTTGTACGTTTTTTTATTGGAGTTTATCTCACTTTTGTATCTACAAACTCATATTGATATACTACTTAAAGTTGTATACAATATTTCTTGTTTAAATTTAGCAATAGTCTAAATATGAATTATAGAAAAAAATGAGCACTTCAAATAGAACTAACGTACCAAATTCCTTAAACGAGCACTGGATGCCGTTTACAGATAATAAAAATTTTAAAAAAAATCCAAGACTTATTGTTGATGCCAAGGGAGTTTACTTAACTAATCATCAGGGAAAAAAAATGATTGATGCTAGTTCTGGACTATTTTGCAATCCTTTAGGACACGGTAGAAAAGAAATTACAGAAGCAGTTTCCAAACAACTTGATAAACTTGATTATTGTCAGCCTTTTAATCAGGGATTTGGTGGATCATTCGAGCTAGCTACTAGAATAGCAAAAAAAACTCCTGAAGGAATAAATAGAATTTTTTACACAATTTGCGGATCAACTGCTGTTGAAACTGCTATAAAAATTGCTATCGCTTATCACCGAGCTAAAGGAGATTCAAAAAGGTTTAGATTTGTTGGAAGAGAAAGAGGTTATCATGGTATGAATATTGGAGCTACAACGGTGGGAGGTATGATTAATAATGTTAAAACTTTTGCTAGTATTTTAATGCCTGGAGTTCAACACATGAGACATACTCATTTACCAGAACATAAATTTGTAAAAGGTGAGCCTCAAACAGGAGTAGAAATGGCAGAAGATCTAGAAAGAATTGCCATGAATTTTGGAGGAGAAAATATTGCGGCTTGTATAGTTGAGCCTATAGCTGGATCGACTGGGACATTAGTTCCACCCAAAGGTTATTTAAAAAGATTAAGAGAAATTTGTAACAAGCATGGAATATTACTTATTTTCGACGAAGTTATCACTGGCTGGGGAAGAACCGGCTCAGCTTTTGCAGCACAAGAGTGGAAAGTTACTCCTGATATAATGACAATGGCAAAAGCTACAACAAACGGCGTTGTCCCTATGGGAGTCGTTGCTGTCAAGGAGGAAATTTATGATGCTGTATTGGATGCATCTTCAGCTCCAGAAGGAACTCCCGAATTATTTCATGGTTATACTTATTCCGGTATACCAGTTTCTGTAGCTGCTGCATTAGCTACTCAAGATATTTTTGACAAAGAAGATATATTTAAAAGAGCAAAAAATTTATCACCATATTTTCAAGACGGGTTACATTCTTTAAAAGATCTAAAAGAAGTTGTAAGTATTAGAGGATATGGAATGATGGGAGGTATAGAGATGAGAATGAAAGATAAACCTGGAAAAGCGGGCTTCCAAACATTTAAACACTGCTATGATGCAGGTGTAAATTTTAAAAATACTGGCGACACATTGATTATTGCTCCTCAATTTATATGTGAAGAAAAACATATTGATGAAATTATAGATAAGCTAAGAACAGGCATTTCAAACTACACTAAGTCGTAAATGATAATTGGAGTACCAAAAGAAATTAAACTTCAAGAACATAGAGTTGGACTCACACCAGATAGCGTAAAAGTTTTACACGAAAAAGGACATAAAGTTTTAGTAGAAACAAACGGTGGCTTTGAAGCTGGATTTACTGATCAAGATTATCAAAAAGCTGGTGCATTAATTCATTCTAGTGCAAGTACGATTTTCAAAGATGCAGAAATAATAGTAAAAGTGAAAGAACCACAAATGCAAGAAGTAAAAATGATTAGAGAAAATCAAATAATTTTTACTTACCTACATCTAGCTGCTGCAAAAGAACTTACAAAAGGGTTAATAGATACAAAATCTATTTGTATCGCTTACGAAACAGTTACAGATAATGACGGTCGACTCCCACTATTGGCACCAATGAGTGCTGTTGCTGGAAGAATGTCTATACAAGCAGGTGCACACTCATTAGAAAAAAATCAAAAAGGAAGAGGATTGTTACTTGGAGGCGCACCAGGAGTTGATCCAGCTAATGTTGTTATTCTCGGCGGTGGAGTCGTTGGAGAAAATGCAGCTGTAATTGCAACTGGTATGAAGGGAAAAGTTTTTATAATAGACAAATCACAAAAAAGATTACAAGAGTTGCACAATATCTTTGGAGATAAAATAACTCCAATTCAAAGTGATAAATCTGATCTCAAAAAATTAATTTCAAATTGTGATCTTTTAATTGGTGGAGTTTTAATACCAGGCGCTGAGGCACCAAAATTAGTTACTAAAGAAATGATAAAATCAATGAAAAGAGGATCAGTGGTAGTAGACGTTGCTATTGATCAAGGTGGATGTGTAGAAACTAGTAAACCAACTACACATGCTAATCCTACGTATATCGTTGATAACGTTGTTCATTATTGTGTTGCAAATATGCCGGGAGGAGTACCAAGAACATCAACAATGGCGTTGAACAAAGCAACTCTTCCATTACTAGTCAAATTAGCTGATCAAGGTTATAAAAAAACTTTAAAAGAGGATAAAAATTATTTAGCTGGCTTAAATATTTATAAAGGAAAAGTAACATGCAAAGGCGTTGCTGAAGCTTTAGGTTTAAATTATCTACCAGCTGAAAAAGCAATATAATTTGCCTTATTTTAAAAAAGCTCATTTAGAACACATAAATCTCTAAATAATTGCAAGTTGGCCCAAAGTGATCAAAATTTAGCTTATCTTAACTTGTTTAGACTAATGTTTTGTGCTTAAATATCCATTAAGTATGAGTTCGTCACACAAATATAAATCAAACGATCATTATGAAAATGATAACGATAATAATATAGAAGAATTCTATAATAATAAAAAAGTTAACGTTACAGATTTAGTGAGCAAAATGAAGTTTGAGCACAAAAAAGAGAAGAAAAATAACATTATACTTACAGCAGCTGCAATTTCAGCCGTAACAGTATTCGGAATCATTTTAACTCTTTAAAATTCTTAATAAAAATATCATTTATTGAAGGATACTCATATAAATCAATCAATTATCTCGGTTTACTACAAGCTTAAATTTAAATATCAATAGATTTAATGAATTTTTCAATTGTAATAGTAACTTTTAAAAGTGACCATTTAATAGAAAATCTAATAAAGTCAATTCCAAACTCTACCGAAATAGTAATTGTAGAAAATTCTCAAAATTTACAATTAAAATTAAATCTAGAAAAAAATTATAGCAATACAAGCGTTATTATTCCATCTGAAAACCTTGGATATGCTAAAGCTTTGAACTATGGAGTTAAAAAGTCAAAAAATAACTTTGTATTATGTTTAGTGGCAGATGTTTTCTTCGATAAACAAATTTTTTTTCAGATTTCAGAACTTATAAATGAATTCAAAGATTTTGCTGTTTTAGCTCCTACCTATGAAGATGAAAGAATTTATAAAAATTACTGGCTAATAGAAGACGAAGTAAAAAATATATTTAACGTAAAGAATAATAAACTTTTTGAGGTTAAAGATGTTGATGGTGCAGCATTTTTAGTAAATAAAAAAAAATTTGAAAACAATATTATGGACGGAAATTTTTTTATGTATTTTGAAAATACAGATATGTGTTTGAATATTAGAAAAAAGGGCCACAAAGTATTTGCCATAGAAAACTTAAAATTTATTCATTCTGGTATGAGATCCTCTGACAAAAAATTTGAATTTGAAATCAATAAGAGTAGGAACTGGCACTATTGTTGGTCAAAGTTTTATTTCTATAGAAAAAATTTTAGTTATTTATATGCCTTAAAGAGAATTTCGCCAAATATTTATCGGTCTATCACAACTGTATTAAGATCAATAATAAAGAAAGATAAGATTAATTATGAACTTGGAAAAGCAGAACTCTCTGGCACCTTAAGCTCTTTATTATTTAAAGAATCGGTTTATAGACCTAAAGTTAATTAAATTTTTTAATAAATTCTTTAAATTTTTGAATCATGTAATTTAATTCTTTTTTGGTTAATCCGTGATGACAGCCGATAAGTATTCCATTACGCATTACGTTATCGCTGTTTTTAAATATTCCTTTATATTTTTTAAACCTTTTACTTTTCATTATCGGCTGTCTTAAAATATTTCCTGTAAAAATTGTTCTTGTTTGAATACCTTTTTTTTCCAAATATATTTGCAGTTTTTTTCTTTTAAACTTATTTTTATTTTTTAATAATAATGGAAATGCTAACCAACCAGTTCTAAGACCTTTTTCTTGCTGAGGCAAATCAAAAATATCTGTATGGTTCAAAAAATAGTTGTATAAAAATTTAAAATTTTTTTCTCTTTGTGTAATGTTCTTTCTCAGTTTTTTTATTTGTTCTAGTGCAAAAGCTGCTGAAATTTCTGAAGGTAAAAAATTATAACCCATTTCGGAAAAAATATATTTCCCATCATAAGGAATGCCATCCACTTTTGTGTTGAAACGTAAATTTATACCCTCAGCTTCATTAAAAATTGCCGAAGATCTTCCCCAGCCTCTTAACAACTTAGCTTGTTCATATAATTTTTTGTCATTAAAACAAACAACTCCACCAAAACCAGCTCCAGTAATAATATGTGATGCGTACAAGCTATTCGTTGTTACATCTGAGAACTTTCCAAAATTTTTATTTTTGAATGAATATCCTATTGTGTCCGCTGAGTCCTCTATGATCTTAAGATTATACTTTTTTGCTATTTTATAAATCTTAGTCCAATTTGGCACATTTCCAAGTAAATTTGGAATCATTATTGCAACAGTATTTTTATTTATACATTTTTCTATTTGACTCAAATCTGAAAGAAAAGTATTTTTTTCAACATCAATAAAATGAGGGACACATCCAAGTTGATAAATTGGTGCTACGGTAGTAGAAAATGTTAAAGCGGGAGTAATAATTTCTGATCCTTTTTTAAACTTAAAAGAGGCCAAACCTAATAGATTTGCCGAAGAACCTGAATTGACCATAAGTGCATACTTTTTGCCGAAAATCTTACATATTTTTTTTTCCAACTCTTTAACAGACGGCCCATCTATTAAAGTCAAAGATTTACTTTTTAGCACATTTAAAGCGGCTTTAATTTCTTTATTATCGTAAACAGCTTTACCGTAAAATACTCTCATAAATTTTCTAAAATTGGTTATATAAGAAAGTCATCTTATTACTAGATAAAAATTGCAGTGTAAATATTGTCTTTTATTAATTCAACAAACATATTATATAATTGTATATGTGGCGAGGTAGCTCAGTTGGTTAGAGCACAGGACTCATAAGCCTGGGGTCGGCGGTTCGACTCCGCCCCTCGCTACCAAAACTTATGAAAAATCTTCAAATGTTTTGTCTAACTTTAAACGATAGGCATTTAGACAAAATAAAGTCATTAAATTACTCGCCAGTTGGATTGGGAGACAAACCATTCAACAGCGAATGGTTTACAGATAAAAACGGGGATACCATAAACAAAAAGAACCCTTTTTATGGGGAGTATACTTTTCATTATTGGATTTGGAAGAATTACTTAAATAAAATTCAGACCGACTGGATTGGTTTTTGTCAATACAGAAAATTTTGGATAAAAGAACAAAACAAAATTAATATTAAAAAGATGAGCGATCTTAACAACATTGTTATTGCAGAGATATCTTCAGATATTGAAAAATATGAAAGCATTATCGGCGAACCTTTTTTTGTTAATCAATTTAGGTTTTCAAAATTTATAAAAAGAAATTTATTTACGATGCTTAAAAATCCATCTCTTTTTTTTGATAAAAGCAAAAGAAATTTAAAATTTCATTTCGATATGTGGCACGGTAACGGTAATTTGGATAAAGCAATTAATCTTCTCGACAGCCCAGACAAAGAAGATTTTAAATCATTTATGAACAATAATGTATCATTTAATCCACACAATATGTTTATTTGTAAAAAAAAAGTGCTTGTTAAATATTATGAGTCAATTTTTCCATGGCTGTTAAGATGTGAAAAAGAATTCGGCTTTGAGAATCTTAAAGGATTTGGATTAAAAAGGATATATGGATTTTTAGCAGAAAGATATTTGTCTTACTGGTTTAAAAAAAATACGAAGTATAAAATTCTGCCTATTTTATTTAAAGATATTACTAATTTAAATTAGAGACTTTTATATTTTTTTTCAAAATCTTTTAAAGAAATAAGTTTTTTATCTTTTTTTGAAACCAAAGGTTTTTTTGTTGGCCAACTTACTTTTAATTTTTTATCATTCCAAATGATACCGTCTTCATATTGCGGTTTATAATAATCAGACAATTGATAGTAAATAATATTTTCTTTATCCATCGAAAAATATGCATGACCAAATCCCTCTGGAATATAAAGACCTAAGCAATTTTTTTCAGATAGAATAATTTTAAAAGTTTTACCATAAGATTTAGATTTTTTTCTTAAATCAACAACGCAATCTAATATTCTACCTTTTAAAACATTTACGAATTTTGCTTGCTGGTGTTTATACTGAAAATGAAATCCTCTTAGAACATTTTTTTTTGAGGTAGTACAAAAATCAAAGATAAATTTATTATCTTTTAATTTTTTATTATTATACATTACTCTTAAACTGCCTCTGGAATCAGCAAATCTTTTTTGTTTAATTATTTTTAAACCCTTAATTCTTGTTTTCTTAATAATCATGAAAAGTTGGATACATTCTAAAAGTAAATGGCATCTTCATTGGATTTATAATTTTATTAATTGAATTTGACAACATTAATTTACCTAATCTTGAATATGACAAATAGCTTTTTTTGTAAACTTTTTTATCAACCCAAAATGAGGCAAATCTCTCCATTAAAAATGCCGGCAATCTACTATTATAACCTTTAAGTAAATTCTTAGAATTACAATAATCATAGCATTTTTCCATCCAGGGAAACAAAACCTTACAATATTCCTCAAAAATTCTTTTTTTTGCGATAAAAAAAGTAATACTAAATTTTTTATTGCTTAAATATTCTAAAAATTCATTTTTAATTTTAGGATCTAGAAATTCTGCACATTCTTTAATAATATTTTTACCACAGACATTTTCAAATTGTTCTAAAATAGTTTGATTTTTAAAAAAAATAGGCTGAACTTGAATAGCATCAGACTTTAAAAAAATTTCATTATCCGGCTTTAATAATTTTGAATACAAGCTGGAAAAAGTTGTTTTTTGTTTGTTCTCGTAACAATGATCTAACCAAAACTTTCTATAGTGACATGTTCCAATCCAATCTTCACTTGTAAATTCGTGCATTTTATTCTTCCAAATCCAATAAATACCCGTTGCTTCCCCATAGTATTTATTTAGATTTGAAATATTTTTTCCTTCTTTTTCATCTAACCAGTTTTGAGGGAATTTTTTTGATCCCAAACCCAACGGAATAATATGTTTTGGAAGGCGATCTAACAATCTAAAATATTTTAATGCAAAACAATAAATAATTATTTTATTTTTCATTAGTCTAATTTTACATGAGAAAACCATTTTCCGCCATTTTTAGAAAAATTTTTTTCTTTTTTAAATATTTCTTTACGGTGATTCCATGCAAATAAATACGCAACATCAGGAGGATTATGTTTAAACTCGTCGACAGATACTATTGGTATGTGCATGCCTGGAGAGAATTTTCCAATTTTTTCACTCGTTGTGTCTGTTATATAATCAATTAAATCTCTTCCAATTTTACAATAATTTAGTACCGTTGAACTTTTAGCGGTGGCAGCATAGCCGCATATTTTTTTTCCTTCATTTTTAATTTTTTGTAATTCTTTGATAATTTTTTTTTTAGAGATTTCACAATTTTTTTTAAAATTTAGGCATGATTCTATATTATCTAAATTATTTGCTTTTTCATTATCAATCAATTTTAAAACATTACTTTTAATTTGATATTTGTTTTTTCTTGCTATTACATATCTTATTGAGCCACCATGCGTTATCTGAGGTAAAGCATCAATTAATTCAAAATCAAATAAATTAAAAATTTTTTTTATAGAACTTAAAGAAAATAAATAGATATGTTCATCGTAAATTTGATCATAAGATACTTGAGAAAACATAGATCCTAAGTAAGGTTCTTCAAAAATAAAAACTCCTTTCGGTGATAATAACTCATCAATACCAGAAATTAAGTCTTTTAAATCTGGAATATGAGCGATTACATTTGCCGCACAAATTACATCAGTATTTTTTTTATATTTTGCTAATTCAAAGGCGCTTTGCCTATCAAAAAATTTATTTATTGTATTAATTTTTTTAATATTTGCTAAATTTGCTATTTTAGATGAAGGCTCGAAGCCTAAAAATTCAATTTCTGTTTTTTTAAAATTTTTCAAAAGAGTACCGTCGTTTGAGCCAATCTCAATTAATTTAGAATTATTATTTAAATAATCTTTCATCATCCAATTTGCATAGTTCTGGAAATGATTTTCCATAAACTTAGAACTAGAGGTATAAAATGGATATTTTTCAGTGTGTATATTTTTAGGAGGAGTAAAATTATTTAATTGTAAGAGTGAAATTTCATCAGAAAATCCCACTTCCATCTCATAAAAATACTCATTTTCGAAATCTTTTTTTTCAAGAAAACCATTGGCCGGGGGCATCTGACCGAAGGTCATAAACGGCTTTATATTCTTCTCTGTTATTTTACACTTCACCTTTTAACTAAATTTTTAAGTTTTTTTAGACTCATATCTTGTTTTAATGGAAATTCTCCTTTTGAAAATCTTTTTCTAATTTTTTTATTTTTTTCTTTTATGAAGTTAAATACAGTTTGGCTTTTTCCTCCAAAATTATAAATTCCTTTTTTATTAAGAACTTTTAAAAGTAATTTTCCAGCATCATTGTGATACATGAAATTTGATTTTACATTTGCATAAGCTGCCTTGTGAACGAAAGGTTCTTCGGTCATTGATACTCTTAAAATTAAAGAATTTTTATACATTTGAACTGCTAATTCTCCAGCCATCTTAGACTTAGCATAATTATTCCAAGGAAGAACTGGATCTTCCTCTTTATAATTTCCTTTTGTTCCAGCATAAACATAACTTGTTGAAAAGTAGACAAGTTTTATTTTTCTTTTGAAGCAAATATTTACTAAATTACATGTTCCAATTACGTTGAGATTAATGCTTTTCTGAATATTGGTATCATGTATTTTCATCGGCCTAGAGAGACCAGCCAAATGAAGTACTATATTTGGTTTAAATTGATTAATATTTCTCTTTATCGAATTTATACTAGTAATGTCTAATTGACCTTTACTTCTAAAAAAAAACTTATGATTAGATTTAATCTTTTTCAAAGATTCTGCAAATCTTCCATTTCCACCAGTAACTAAAATTTTTTTCATTATGATTATTTTCGAGTTATATTCTTCAGATATTGAGAGTATTTGCAATTTCCATAAAAATTAATAGCATTTTTAATTTTTTTTAAATTAATCCACCCCTTGTCAAAAGCAATTTCTTCCAAACAAGCTATCTTAAAACCTTGACGATTTTCTATAGTAGAAACAAAGGATGAAGTATCATAAAAATCATTTATTTCTCCTGTATCAAGCCATGTACCACCACGACCCAAAAACTCTGCGCTAAGTTTATTCTTATTTTTATATTTCTTTAAAAGATCTATAATTTCTATTTCATTTCTTTTTGAGGGCTTGAGACTTTTGCTGTAACTAATAACCTTGTTATCAAAAAAGTATAAACCGGTCACTGCTAAGTTTGACTTAGGTTTTTTTGGTTTTTCAGACAAAGTTTGTATCTTTTTATTTTTATTAATTGTTGCAACACCATATAAAATTGGATTTCTTACAGGATGTAAAAAAACTTTTGCTCCTTTTTTAAGTTTTACACAATTTTCAAGAGTTTTAGTTAAACTTTGGGCATAAAAAAAATTATCACCTAAAATTAAAGCCACATTATCTTTTCCTATAAATTTTTCTCCCAATATAAACGCATCAGGCAAGCCTCTTGGTTTTGCCTGTTCAGAATATTTTATTTTTATTCCTAAACTGTCTCCGTTTGGTAGAATTTTTCTAAATTGATTTAGTTGTCCTTTGTTGACTATTATTAAAATATCTCTAATGCCTGCTAGCATTAAAACAGACAAAGGATAATAAATTAATGGTTTATCATAAATAGGTAGCAATTGTTTATTAACAGCTTTAGTCAAAGGACTCATTCTTGTTCCCATTCCTCCGGCTAAAATAATTCCTTTCTTTATCATATTCTCAATCCAAGTCTTTTATTGTAATTTTTTTTAGAAATTGATGAAATAAATTTTTTATTTTTTAAAAACCAATCTATAGTCATTGATAATCCTTTATCTAATTTAACTTTTGATCTCCACTTAAGTTTTTTTATAATTTTCTTACTATCAAGAGCATATCTAAAGTCATGTCCCGGTCTATCTTTAACAAACTTAATTTTAACTTTTTTACCAATTTTTGTCTTTTTATTTTTTATTATTTTTAACAATTTCTTAATTAAATCAATATTGCGTAAATTTTTTCCTGAACCTATATTATAACTTTCTCCCCGTTTACCTTTTAAATATAACTGAAATAAGGCTTCACAATGATCTTTAACATATATCCACTCTCTACTATTAAATCCTTTAGCATAAATTGGTAATGCTTTATTTTTCATAGTATTAACTATCATTTTTGGTATTAATTTCTCTGGAAATTGATAAGGACCATAATTATTACAACAATTTGAAATTACAGCGTCAATATTAAAAGTCCTAACATAAGATTTTATTAAATGGTCGGCGCTAGCTTTTGAAGCTGAGTAAGGAGAGCTTGGATTATAAGGAAAATTTTCATCAGATCTTTGAGATCCCAGCACATCACCAAACACTTCATCAGTGGATATATGCACTAGTCTAATTTTATTTTTTTTTTTAAATTTTTTAATCGCTTCTAATAAATTAAAAACACCATTAATATTTGAGTGCACAAAAGTATGAGGATTTTCTATAGATCTATCAACATGAGTCTCAGCCGCTAAATTAAAAATTGCTTTTGGTTGATATTTTTCTAAAATTTTGATCAACTTTTTTTTATCGTTTATATCAATTTTATGAAATCTGTAATTTTTTTTATTTTTAATATTATAGTTGTTGGAAGAATAAGTAAGTTTATCTATGTTAACGACAAACAATTTTTTATCCAATAAATACTCTACTAGATTACTTCCGATAAACCCAGAACCTCCAGTTACAATGATTTTTTTCATATTATATAAAAGAATTTAATTTTATTGTGATAAATTAATAAAAGAATTATTGTACAAAATCAATTAATAACAAGTTATGAAAATTGAAGATATTACTGTTTTAATTACATCTTTTAGAAGCAAAGAAAAAATATATTCTTGTCTTCAAAGCATTGGAACAAAAGTAAAGATTATAATAGTTGAAAATTCAAACGATATTGAGCTAAAAGAAAAAGTTGAGAGCCTTTATCCAAATCTTCAATGTATTCTATCTCCTAAAAATCTAGGTTACGCAAAAGGAAATAATTTGGGATTGTCAAAAATTAAAACAAAATTCGCACTTATTATAAATCCTGATGCATATTTGGACAAAGATGCATTAAAAAATTTTGTTATATCAGCAAAAAAAATTGAAAATTTTTGTATCATAGCACCGTACGTGCAAGAAAAAAAAGATGAAGATAAGTTAAAAAAATATAAATCAAATAAAATTTTAGAAGTAGACAGTGTTAAAGGTTTTGCAATGTTCTTAAAGATGGATGAATTTCAGGATACTGGTTTTTTTGATGAAAATTTTTTTATATACTTCGAAGAAATTGACCTATGTAAAAGATTAAGAAAAAAGAATAAAAAAATTTTTTTAGATCCTAATATAAAAATATTTCATGCTGGTGGTAGCTCACATGATAAAGAAATTAACAATCAAATGGAACTTTCAAGAAATTGGCATTGGATGTGGTCATCTTTTTATTTTTATAGAAAACATTATAATTATTTTTATGCCTTTTTTAAAATGATAGGAAAATTTGTTTCTGCTATTTTTAAAATTATGTTATTTACTTTAATGTTTAATAAAAATAAGCGAAATATTTATTATCAAAGATTTTCAGGTATTTTAAATTCTATGATGCTTAGAAAAGCTTGGTATAGACCGAAGATTTTTTAAAAAGTTGATTTTTTTATATTTAAATCTATAAATACTCATAAGTGAAAGAACAATACAAAATCTTAGTAACAGGTGCCGCGGGTTTCCTCGGATCTCACCTCGCAGAACATCTTCAAAAAATAGGACATCAAGTAGTTGGCCTCGATAACATGATGGGTGGCTACGAAGATAATGTTCCAAAAAATATTGAGTTTCATAAAATTGATTGTTGTGACTTAGAAAAAATTAAAAAAGTAATGTCAGGCATTGATATTGTTTATCATTGTGCTGCAACAGCTCATGAAGGACTATCAGTTTTTTCTCCTTATGAAATAACTAAAAATAATTATTTGGCTTCTGTTTCTATCTTTTCTGCAGCTGTAAACGAAAAAGTTAAAAGAATAATTTTTTGTTCTTCAATGGCTCGCTATGGAAATCAAAAAACACCTTTTACTGAAAAAATGATACCACAGCCAGTCGATCCTTACGCTATTTCAAAAGTAGCAGCTGAAGAAGTTTTAAAAAATTTATGTGACTTAAATAAAATAGAATGGGTAATCGCTGTTCCTCATAACATTATTGGTCCTAAACAAAAATATGACGATCCCTTTAGAAATGTTGTTTCTATAATGATTAACAGAATGCTTCAGGGCAAGGCTCCAATTATTTATGGAGACGGCAAACAAACTAGATGTTTTTCTTATATAGACGACTGCTTAAGTTGCTTAATTCCAATGATAGATCAAGAAAATCTTAATAAGCAAATTATAAATATTGGCCCAGATGAAGAGTTTGTTACGATAAATAAAGTTGCAGAAATATGCTCAAACATTACAAGAACAAACTTAAAACCAATCTATAAAAAAGACAGACCCCAAGAAGTAAAACACGCCACATGCTCAGCTGATAAGGCTAGAAAACTTTTAAATTATAAAACAACTGTAAATTTATCTGGAGGAATTCAAAAAACATTTGAATACATTAAATCTAGAGGAGTTAAGCCTTTTGACTACCATATTAACTTAGAAATTAAAAATGAACTCACTCCAGATACTTGGTTAAAAAAAGAAATTTAAAATTAATGACCAGGAAATTCAATTAAACTTTCAGTAAAATAAGATTTTTTTTTTAAAAGTTCGTTACCTGGTAAATCAAATAAATTTATAACAAATATAAACCCTGCGATTACTCCACCGGATGTTTCAATTAATTTTGCCGCAGCTTCCGCAGTGCCGCCAGTGGCAATAAGATCATCTATTACAAGAATTTTTTCACCCTTTGAAATAGAGTCTTTGTGCACCTCAATTGTTGCCTCGCCATATTCAAGTTTAAAATCAACTGAGTGAGTTTCAGAAGGCAGTTTATTTTTTTTTCTTAAAAGAACTAAAGGTTTATCAGTTAGATAAGATACTGTTGAAGCAAATATAAAACCCCGAGATTCAATTGCAGAAACTTTATCAAAATCAAGTTTTTTAGAAATTTTTAAGATCATATCTATTGTGTATTTGAAAGCATCTGGATTTTTAATCAAAGTTGTAATATCTCTAAACAAAATTCCTTTTTTGGGATAATCTGGTATCGATCTTATATATTTTTTTAAGTCCATAATTAGCTTCAATATTTAGCAAAAAAGAGCTAATAATTAAATCATGAAAAAAAGAATTCTTGGGATAATTGGTGGAAGCGGTCTCTATGATATTGAAGGTCTTCAAAACGTCAAATGGAGACAAATTAAAACAAATTGGGGTGAAGCCTCTGATAGAATACTTTCTGCTACTTTAAATAGAGAACAAATTTATTTTATACCAAGACACGGTAGAGGGCACAGGATAAATCCAACAAAAATTAATTTTAGAGCTAATATAGAGGCCCTAAAAAAGTTGGGAGTAACTGATATTATCTCTGTTTCTGCAGTTGGGTCACTTAGAGAACATTTGTTGCCAGGCTCATTCGTAGTTGTTGATCAATTCATTGACAGAACTTTTGCAAGAGAAAAAACATTTTTTGATAAAGAAATTATAGCCCATGTATCGATGGCAAAACCTACTAGCCCATGTTTAATGAAGTGTTGTGAGTCAGCTTTGTTAAAAAATAAAATTTCCCATCAAATGGGTGGAACTTATTTGGTTATGGAGGGTCCTCAGTTTTCAAGTTTAGCAGAGTCCAGATTATATCAAACTTGGAAAGCAGATGTAATTGGAATGACAAATATGCCAGAAGCTAAATTAGCTAGAGAAGCAGAGATAAGATATTGCACAGTTGCAATGGTAACCGATTTTGATTGTTGGCACCCAGATCATGATGAAGTAGATGTGCCTACAGTAATAAAAACATTGAAACAAAATGCATTTAATGCTCAGAATATGATTATTGAAGTAATAAAAACTTTTAACTCTTTTAGCACCAAAGGAGATCCCGCTAATGATTGTTTAGATACTGCAATAATTACTCAACCTAAGTTTCAAACAAAGAGAACAAAAAATAAACTAAGATTTATTGCTGGTAGAGTTTTTAAAAAATAATGAAAATAAATGGAAAAGAATATCGTACAATTTGGTTTGAAAACGATTATGTAAAAATTATTGATCAAACAAAACTTCCCCATCAATTTATTATAAAAGACTTGAAAACTGTTAAAGATGCAATTAATGCAATAACAAACATGGAGGTTAGAGGCGCTCCATTAATTGGTGCCACCGCAGCTTATGGCTTGGTGTTATCTATAATTGAAAAAAATGATTTATCTTATTTAAAAAAGTCCAGTGAAAACTTAATTAAGTCAAGACCAACAGCAATCAATCTTAAATGGTCAGTAGACAGAATGATGAAAAAATTATCGGGCGTTAATGATAAAGATGTTTTAAAGATTGCTATAGATGAAGCCAAAACTATTACAGAGGAAGATGTTGGATTTTGTAAAAATATTGGTTTGAATGGTCTAAAAATAATTGAGGAAATATTCGATAAAAAAAAGGATACAGTGAATATTTTAACTCATTGTAACGCAGGTTGGCTAGCTACAATAGATTGGGGTACTGCCACTTCACCCATTTATCATGCCCACAAAAAAGGAATAAAAGTTCATGTTTGGGTAGATGAAACCAGACCAAGAAATCAAGGTGCTAATTTAACTTCATACGAATTAAATGAGGAAGGAGTTTCAAATACTGTTATTACTGATAATGCAGGAGGTATTTTAATGCAAAGAGGGCAGGTTGATATGTGTATAGTAGGAACTGACAGAACTTTATCAAATGGTGATGTTTGCAATAAAATTGGAACTTATCTAAAAGCTCTTGCTGCAAAAGATAATAATGTACCTTTTTATGTAGCACTTCCTAGCTCAACAATTGATTGGAATATTAAAGATCATAAACAAATCCCTATAGAAGAAAGAAATTCTGAAGAATTATCACATGTTGAAGGAGTAGATAAAAATAATAAAATTACAAAGGTAAGAATATATCCAATAAAAAGCAAAGTAAAGAATTTAGCATTTGATATAACTCCCGCTAAGTATGTTTCTGGTTTAATTACCGAAAAAGGAATCTGTGAAGCATCTGAAAAAGGATTGAAAGGGTTATTCAAGTGAGTAAATTAAAAATTGAAGTAATTAAATATTCAAAAAAATTAAATACAACTAACCTTTCAGCATTAAGATCAGGAAATATATCAGTAATAATTAAAAAGAATGGCGTAGAAGGATTTTACATTACCCCTTCAGGAAGAAAATACTCATCTTTAAAACCTAAAGATATTGTTTTTGTATCCCTAAAAGGAATCTTTGATAAAAAAAAAAGAAAACCTTCATCAGAATGGAGATTTCATCAAGATATATATGTGAATAAAAAAGAAGCAAAAGCAATCGTTCACACTCATTCAACTTGTGCTACAGCTGTTTCTTCGCATCAAAAAAATATTCCAGCTTTTCACTACATGGTTGCAGTAGCTGGAGGAGAAGATATTAAATGTAGTAAATACGCAACTTTTGGAACTAAAAATCTTTCTAGAAACATAATTAAAGCTTTAAAAAATAGATCGGCCTGTCTGATTGCCAATCACGGCCAAGTAGCCTTTGGAGAAAATTTAGAAAAGACTTTTGAACTTGCTCAGGAAATCGAAAATATTTGCCATCAATATATAAATGCCGTAAGAATTGGAATACCCAAGATTCTTTCAAAAAAAGAAATAAAAATTGTTTTGGGTAAATTTAAAAATTATAAAAAAGGATAGTTTTATGATTAAAGTTGGTGAGCACATTACGATTGATTTTTTGGGTGTAAAAAAAGATTATTCACCAGAATTTTACGAAAAAGTCATATATACAATTGCTAAGGCAGCCAAAGTTGAAATTTTAAATGTTGCTTCTCATAAATTTGAGCCCCAAGGGTTTACTTTAGTTGCATTATTAGCCGAAAGTCATTTTAGTTTTCATACTTTCCCGGAAAAAGGCGTTATAAGCTTTGATTTTTTTACATGTGGAAAAGTTAATCCCAAAGTAGCTCTTAAAATTTTAAGGAAAGAAATTGATCATACCAGAGTAGTTACCAATGCTTTTGATAGAAGTAATATTGGACTTTATAATGATATCTACAGCACACCAGGTCAAAAAAAGTTTTATGTAGTAAAAGATGTTTTAGAAAAATTTACATCTAAAGTCGGGCAATTTGTAGAAATAATGGATCTAGAAGAATTTGGTCACGCTTTATTTATTGATCATGAAATTCAGGTGGCTGAAAAAGACGAAAAAATTTATAGTTCAAATTTTTTTAAGTCCAGTTACGATTTAAGTAAAAAAAATAATAACGTAGCAATTATAGGTGGAGGAGACGGCGGTGTAGCCAGAGCATGTTTAGAAAATAACTCAAATTATATAGATTGGTTTGAGCTTGACCCAGAAATAGTTGATGTCTGTTATCGACATTTACCAAAAATAAGTTCTAAAGTTAAAAAAAGTAATAAAATTAAAAATTTTTGGGGCGATGCATTTAAAAGTATAAAAGAAATTGAAGATTCTAAATATGATAAAATATTTGTTGATTTAAATGACGATCAATACTGCATTGATTTAGCTAGAAAAAATATGAAAGGTTTGAAAAGAATTTTAAAAAAAGGTGGAATAATAACAGCTCAAGTTGGAAGTAGAGATAAAAAACCTAAACAAGTAGAAAACTGGTACAAAGTTTTAGATAATAGCTTTGGAAATGTTAAAATATCAGGTGCATATATACCGAGTTTTGATTGTAATTGGAATTTTGCTTCATCTATAATGAAATAATGTTTAGAGTCTCATGTATTCAATTATGCTCTAGCAATGACGTTAATTACAACTTAAAAAGAACAAAAATTTTATTTTTAAGAGCAATTAAACAAAAGACGGACTTTATTCTTACTCCTGAAGTTTCTTCAAAAATAACATTAAATAAAAAAAAACTTTTACAAATAGCTACTAGCATGGAAAAGGATATTTATTTAAAGGAAATGAAGTATTTGGCAAAAAAATTTAAAAAATGGATTCTTATTGGCTCTTTAATACTTAAAATTAAAAAAAAACTCGTTAATAGATCAATTTTAATTTCTTCAAAGGGTAAAATTAAATGTTTTTACGATAAAATTCATATGTACGATGCCAAATTAAGTAAGAAAGAAAAATATTTTGAATCTAAATTATTTAAATCTGGCAATAAAATTAAAATTACTAATTTACCGTGGGGGAAACTTGGCCTTTCCATATGTTATGATTTACGTTTTCCGGCAATGTACAAAAAAATGTCAAGACGTGGCGCGATTTTTATAAGTGTTCCTTCAGCATTCACTGAAACAACTGGTAAAAAACATTGGCACACTTTATTAAAGGCGAGAGCGATAGAAAATTTTTCTTATGTTTTTGCACCTGGTCAAGCTGGAAAACACTGTAATGGAAGAAAAACATACGGTCATTCTTTAATTGTTTCACCAGATGGAGAAATTTTAAAAGAACTTGGAAAAAAAGAAGGTGTTATAACAACCACAATTAATCCTAATTTAGTGAAAAGTCTTAGAAAAACAATTCCAAGTGTAAATTATGATTAAAAATGAGATTTTATTTCTTTAATATTTGAACCAAGTTTATTATTTATCTCAAGTTTAATCTTTGCTCTCTCATCATTAAATTTATAAACGCTTCTTGATAAAGAAATAAATTTTTCTCCGAAATCTTTATTCTTTTCAGCATTTCTTTTGTCATTTTCTATATCCCATAATTTAAGGTTAATGTCTTTTAATTGGTTTTTTAACTCTATAATTTTAGATAAGTCAGGAATATTTTTTTTTAAAGTTAAACTCAAAGAAAGTAATTCTTTTTCTAATTCTTTCAACTTTTCTTTATTAGATATCTTAGATTTCTTTATTTCTAAAATAGTAATTTTATCTATCAATTCCCCTGCCGAGATTTCTGCCAATATTTTGTCTAATTTTGTATTCATAGTGTATATAATTTAATATACTAAATTGTCTTATAAATGCAGATAAAATTATTATGTCAAATATTTTAATTATTAAACATGGTTCTTTAGGAGATCTTGTTCAAGCAAATGGAGCTATAAAAGACATAAAAAACGCTAATAAAGATTCAAAAGTTTTTCTATTAACGTCCAGACACTACTTAAATTTAATGTCTCAATGCCCTTATATAGACGGAGTATTAATTGACAAAAGGTTACCCAGATGGAACTTAGTTTATCTTTATAATTTAAAAAGAATTTTAACTAAATATAATTTTTCTATTATTTTTGATTTGCAAAACTCAAGTCGAACAAGATTTTATAGGAAATTTTTGCTACGCAATCTTAAATGGTCATCTTCAGAAACTATATTGGAACCAGGACAAAAAAAAAAAGATTTTGATAAAGAACCTGTTTTAGAAAGATTTAAAGTTCAACTAGAAAAAAGCAATATTGCAACTCAAAATGTAAAACAAATTGATTTAAGTTGGGCTTTCGAAGATATATCTAAATTGATTAGACAGTATAGTAATGAGGGATATTTTTTAATTTTTCCTTTTTGTTCAAAAAAAAATTCAGTAAAAAAATGGCCCTATTTTAAAAAATTAATTTCTGAAATTAAACTTAAATATAAAAATAAATATCCAATTTTGGTAGCTCCAGGATTTGATGAAATTGAAGAGGCAAAAACTTTAAATGCCAAAATTATACTAGACGACAAAGGAAATCCAATAAGTTTAAATAAACTTATATCTCTTATAAGTAACGCTAAGTTTGTTATTTCTAATGACACAGGTCCAGCACATATATGTTCTCATCTCAATAAAAAAGGAGTTGCATTATTTGGAAGTCATACATCAGCAAAAAAAGTAAGTGTTGGAAGTTCACAGTTTAAAACGATTTCTGTAGAAAATTTATCAGATTTAAAAGTCAAACAGGTTATCTATGAAATTCAAAGTAATTTAGATTAAACTAATATACTGTTTAATTATTTTGCTCCATTTGAAATTTTTTGAAAATTCCAGTGCATTTTTACTTAAATTTTTGTAATTATCATTATCAAAATATTTTTCTATAGTTTCGTAAATAGAGTTTAAATCGTTACCATCACAAAGATATCCAGTAATACCATTTTTAATCGCATCTTTTTCGCCCCCAGACAAACCTCCTATTGAACCAACACCATAACTCGCAGCTTCAATAAAGGTTATACCAAAACCCTCAATAGATTTTTTATAAATAACCGAAGGCATTAAAAAAAGATTTGACTCATTTAATAAAGCAACTTTTAGCTGTTCATCAGATTTATTAATTAAAACAACCTCTTTATCTAAGCTTAGTTCTTGTTTTAACTTAAAGAGATTTTCTTTTTCATCCCCATCTCCAATGGAAATATATTTAATGTTTGGAAATTTAGTTTTTAAATTTTTGATAGTCATTAAAATATTCCTGTGACTCTTTCTTCTATCAAGTCTAGCTATAGTTAGAATTTTAGGAAATGAGTTTTTTAAAATTTCTTTAGCTTTTTGTTTCGCTTCTTCTGTTATATCGATAGGATAATTACAACCAGGATTAATAACTTTAATTTTGCTCGGGTTAACACCTAAATTTATTGCAAGTGATTTTGTAAAATTAGAATTTGCAATGATAAATTTAGCTTTATTTAATGATTTGACCATTCTTTTATTTAAAGAGGATCCTACTGAGTGATTAATTTCCTTGGAGTGAATTAAACAAAATGAGGTGATTTTATTTAAATAATCTAAATTAATATTTTCTATACTTTTCCAATGATCAAAGAATAGAGCTCGTACCTCATTAGATTTTAAAAAATCATGAATTAGATTAGCTTTTCTGTATTTTCTAAATATTTTAAATCCATGGACTCTAACTATATCCAAATTACTTTGCTTGTCATAATGTTCGTAATTTTCATAGGAGTCTGCAAATACGGTAACAGGACCATGATTCAATAAAGACTTAGATAATCCTTCTATTAAATTTTGAATACCACCAATATCAGGAGGAAAATTTCTTGTAGAAACAACAAACATTATTTAAACCATTTAATATTACAACCCATACTTGGAATTTGTTTAGAAGGACCTTTTTGAGTTTTTGCTATCATTTTCATCGCTAATTTTAAATCACTATCTTCACTCTTTACAGGTTTTAAATCTCTAAGCTCTCTAATTCTACCTCTATACTGAAGTTCTAAATTACTATTGTAACCAAAAAAATCTGGTGTGCATACTGCTCCGTATTTTTTTGCTATTTCTTGGGTCTCGTCTATCAAATATCTCAATTCTCCGAAATCGTTATCTTTAGCAAATGAAATCATTTTATCAAACGAGTCTTCAGGGTAATTTTTAGTATCGTTAGACATGATAGCAACAGAATTAATTCCCTCTTTTTTTAAATTTTTGCAGTCTTGTACAAGATCTGTAATTATAGCCTTTACGTAAGGGCAGTGATTACAAATAAACATTATTAAAGTTCCTCTTTCGCCTTTTATTTGTTCAAGAGAAATAAATTCATTATTTGTAGATTTAAGTTTAAAATTTACTGCTTTTTTACCAAAGTCACAAATTGGTGTTTTAGTTAAGGTCATAATATATTATAAGAATTATAAATTAATTATACAGCAATTTTATGATCTATGATTTTGAAGGACAGACACCTAAACTAGACCCAAATAGCTGGGTTGCATCAAATGCGGTAGTCATTGGTAAGGTCGAACTTAAAAAAGATTCGAATATTTGGTTTAATGTTACATTAAGAGGTGATGTTGAACCTATAACAGTAGGAGAGGGTTCAAATGTACAAGATGGAAGCGTCGTACATACAGATCCTAATTGCCCTACAATTATAGGAAGAAATGTAACTGTCGGACATTTGGTAATGTTACATGGATGTATAATTGAAGATGATTGCCTAATTGGAATTGGGAGCACTATTTTGAATAAAGCAAAAATAGGAAAAAATTCTATTATAGGTGCTAATGCCCTTATAACAGAAAATAAAGTAATTCCAGAAAGATCTTTAGTTTTAGGTAGTCCAGGTAAAATTGTAAGACAAGTAACTGATGAAGAAATAAAAAGTATAAAAGAAAATGCAGAACATTATGTTGCAAACTACAAAAAATATAAAAAATAATATAATATTATTTTTAATTACAATTTCTTTAGCATTTAGCTTTTCTTTTGCTGAAGCTAAAAATAGCAAAGATGTTTCTAATATCAAAGTTCAAAAAAAAACAATATCTCATAAACAAAAGTATTCATGGCAATTAGTAAAGAGTAAAGACGGGCACCCTGTGAGGTCAGGAGATAAATCTTGGAGGTTTGAGGTAAGAGAAGGAGATTGCGGAGGAGATAAAAAATATAGTGATTGTAATTCTGATAGACAAAGAACTGAGGCACAAACAAAGGAATATCAAAAAAGAAATAAAGAATATTGGTATTCAGCGTCTATTTATCTAAAAGATGATTA
>MDTB01164897.1_pt1 | contig 22600 bp, 26 predicted proteins | sample 811161 | NCBI WGS metagenome assembly MDTB01 (sample SAMN05326650, study PRJNA326480) | marine metagenome | isolation source: seawater | place: Mediterranean Sea | collected 2009 | reverse complement strand
GATACAGCTCTTGTGGGAATGTTTTTGGACAGGTACAATAGAAAAAAAAAAAAAATATCTGTACGAAATGCCTTAGATAGAACTAGAAGATGGATAGTTGCTATGCAATCGGATAATGGAGGATGGGGAGCCTTTGATATTAATAACAATCATTATTTACTAAATTCAATTCCATTTGCAGATCATGGTGCTCTACTTGACCCGCCAACAGCCGATGTTACAGCAAGATGTTTGAGTTTTTTAAAACAATTAGATGACCCTAATGATAAAGCTTGTATCGAGAAAGCTACAAATTTTTTATTATCAGAGCAAGAAGATGATGGAAGTTGGTATGGAAGATGGGGAACTAATTATATATATGGAACATGGTCTGTACTTTCAGCACTTAACTTAGTTGAGTTTAAAGGTAAGAATCAAGTCTTTAAAAAAGCTGTTAATTATTTGAATAGTATGCAAAGGAAAGACGGTGGATGGGGAGAAGACGGTAAATCTTATTATAAAAACTTTGAAAGTTATTCAAAAGAAAGCACTCCATCACAAACCTCTTGGGCGTTAATGGGCCTTTTAGCTGCAAGTAAAATTCATACACCGCAAGTATTAAAAGGCTTAAAATTTTTAACTGGTCCAAAAAATAAATTCGTAGAAAGTCATTTTACAGCAGTTGGTTTTCCTAGGGTTTTTTATTTAAAATATCATGGTTATGCAGAATATTTTCCCCTTCTTGCAATCTCAAAAATTAAAAGTCAATTAAAGAAAAATTCAATTTCTCCTATTTATGGAACATAATCAGGGAAAATAAGAAATATCTTTGTTTAATAAAAAGAATGAATCTTTTCCTTAAAAATATAATGATGATTTGCTTTTTGTATGTTTTCTAAAAAATTAAAGTTAAATTTCAATAATGAAAAATATGGGGATATTATGTTAGACGAAAATAAATAAAAAACTAAGTGCTCTCAAGTTATGATTCGTAATAAAAAATTCAAAAAAATAGGTCTTATTTTTGGTCTGAAGAGAGAAATGAAACTAATTTTACACCACAAAAAAGATAATTTTTGTGTCTATGGTTATGGAAAATATTCCAAGGGAGCAGTAAATAAGCTTTTGAATCATGGTGTAGATATTGTCATAAATCTTGGGTTTGCAGGTTCAATCTCAGAAGATCTGAAAAATGGAGATATAGTTTTCATAAATAATATTTATAATGAAAAAAAGGAAAGATTATCAACTTTTAAATTAGATAAAAATTTACTAACTGACCTAGAAAAAAAAATTAAGTTTATAAAATGTAATTTACTTACTGTTAAACAAATAGTAGTTGGTAAAAAAGAAAAATTAAATCTTGTTAAAAAATTTAAATCCGTATCTGTTATCGATATGGAGGCCTTTTATATAAAAAAAGAACTTTTAAAATCAAATATTCCCATGATTTCTTTAAAAGTAATTTTTGATGATCTAACTTTTGACATACCTTATTATATTAGGGATTGTATTAAAGATAACGGTAATCTTAGAGTAGGAAGCTTCATATTTAAATTAATTAAAAGTCCTTCAAGGATATTTCGACTTTTAGATTTAAATATAAAATTTTCAAAAAGTAAAAAGATTCTCAAGAGCTTAATTGGATATATACAAGCCTAGAATTATTTTGTTCTTTTAGCTAAATCACCATGGGGGTTGATTGCTGCACCGGCAGACGGAATAGGAGTATTATTTGATTCAGTTTGTTTTTGGTCTCTTAGTTTTCTCATCATATCACTTACATGAGTATCATGAAAAAAGTCTGGATCTCTCGATTTACTTATGTCAATCTCTTCTGCCATTGCCCCTTCAGTCTTTGGGCCTTTTAAAGCAACCGACGCAGCCTTTAAAGGGTTAGAAAAAACATCTGTTACAGCTGAAGCTTCATAACCGCAGTGTGCCATGCAATCTGAACACTTATCATAGTTTCCAGTACCATATTTGTCCCATTCGGTTTCATTCATGAGTTCATCAAATGTTTTAACATAACCTTCACCAAGAAGGTAACAAGGTTTTTGCCAACCAAAAATATTTCTAGTTGGATTTCCCCATGGAGTACATTTATATGATTGATTACCAGCAAGAAAATCGAGATAAAGACCTGAATGACTAAAATCCCATTTTTTAAAGTCTTGAGATCTAAAAACTTTCCTAAAAAAATTTTTGGTATTAGATCTTTTAATAAAATGTTCCTGATCAGGCGCTCTTTCATAGGCAAAACCTGGTGAAATAGTTATTCCGTCAACTTTTAGTTCATCTGTAACATAGTTCAAAAATTTTTTTAATCCTTCTTCTTCGGCTGTATCAAAAATTGTACAATTAACATTGCATCTAAATCCCAATGATTTTGCCTTTTTAATGGCTGAAACACATCTGTCAAAAACTCCTTCTTGACAGACTGATTTATCGTGTTCAGCTTTCATACCATCCAGATGAACAGACCATGTAAAATATGGACTTGGTATATATTCATGTAATTTTTTCTCCATCAAAACTGCATTAGTGCAAAGGTACACGAATTTTTTTCTTTTAATAAGCTCTCTCACAATTTCTGGCATTTCTCTATGAATAAGAGGTTCACCTCCTGGAATAGAAACTATCGGTGCACCACATTCTTCAACAGAATCGATACATTCCTGAGTTGAAAGTCTTTGATTTAAAATTTCTTTAGGATAATCAATTTTACCGCATCCCGCACAAGCAAGATTACATCTGAAAAGTGGTTCTAACATTAAAACAAGTGGATATCTAGTTCTACCTAGTATTTTCTGTTTCAGTATATACGATCCTACTCTTATTTGTTGAATTAAAGGAATACTCATAAATAATAATTTTAGTTAATGTTATTTAAATGTAAAGATTAATTTCTTACCTCGATATCAGTTAACTCTCTCGGAAGTTTAAAAACAATATTTTCTTCAATACCTGGTCTTTTTTCAATCTTGACTTTTCTAAAAGAGGATATCCTTTTTATTACTTCCTTTACTAATTCATCTGGAGTTGAAGCACCTGAAGATATGCCAATTGAGTCTACGTCGTCGAACCATTTACTATCCAAATCATCTGCAGTTTCAATCAAATAAGTATCAACACCTGACTCTTCTCCTAAATCCCTTAATCTATTGGAATTTGAACTATTTTTTGCTCCCACAACTAGAATTAAATTAACATGATCGACTAAATCTCTAACGGCTGATTGTCTGTTCTGAGTTGCATAACAAATGTCCTTAACATCGGGTCCTTCGATAGAAGGAAATCTTTTTTTTAATGCTTCTATGACCACCTTAGTGTCATCTACTGATAAAGTAGTTTGGCTTATATATGAAAGTTTTTGAGGATTTCTGACCTTAAGTTTAAAAACATCTTCGGTATTTGAAACTAAGTAAACGTCACCAGAAATTCTACCCATTGTTCCTTCAACTTCGGGATGACCTTCATGGCCTATTAAAATTACCTCGTACCCTTTGGAAGAATAACGTTGACCTTCTTTATGTACTTTTGCAACTAAAGGACATGTAGCGTCTAATATTGGTAGTTCTCTTTTTTTTGCAGTATCTTCAATCTTTTGTGCTACGCCATGAGCACTAAATATTGTAACTGCTCCAGCCGGAATTTGATCAAGCTCTTGAACAAATATTGCACCTTTTGAACTTAGATTGTTTACAACTCTTTTATTATGAACTATTTCGTGTCTTACATACACAGGCGGGCCATAAATTTTAAGAGCTCTTTCGACAATTTCTATAGCCCTCTCAACTCCGGCACAGAATCCTCTGGGCTGAGCTAAAAAAACTTTTAGAGGTTTTAGCTGTTGTTTTACGTCATCCATTATTTAACCTATCAAAATTTTTAAACCAATCTATTGAATCTTTTATAGCATTTTTAACTGATCTAGGTCTATAAAGAAGTTTCTTTTTTGCTTTCTCAGATGAAAAAAACATTTTCTTTTTTGACATTCTCAAGCCGTCGACTGTCAGTGAAGGTGTCTTATTATTTAAAAATCTATAAAATAATTCATTTAAGTGAGCTAGTGGTGTTAAGTAATCTGGATTTAATTTGATTTTCACTTTTGGTTTCTTCCCTAATTCAGAAATATAGTCCAAAAAATCTTTAAAATCTAAATTTTCTCCGCCTAAAATATATTTTTCTCCAAACTTCCCATGTTTTAAAGCAAGAAAATGACCTTCTGCAACATCTTCAACATGTACAATATTTAACCCAGTATCAACATATGCTGGCATTTTACCTAAAAGGACATCATAAATTATCTTTCCAGTTGGGGTTGGCTTAATATCACCAAATCCAATTGGAGTTGAAGGATTAACAACTATACCTTTCATTTTCTTTTTTTTTATAAATTTAAAAACTATCTTTTCAGCTAAGTATTTTGATCTTTTGTAATCTCCTATCATATCTTGAAGGGAAACTTTTGTTTCTTCATTGGCAGAAGAATAATCGCTATTTATACCCAAAGTTGCTACACTGGAAGTATAGATAAGAAGCTTAGAAAGTTCTGTTGTTTTTGAACATATATTCTCGGTTCCTCTTACATTTGAATCATAAAGTTCTTTTGGATATTTTGCCCAAAGTCTGTAGTCAGCAGCTACGTGAAAAATTATATCTGAATTAGCTATCGGATATTCCAAACTATCGACATCTCTAATATCACCATAGAATATGTTAATTTTTGATTTAATTTCTTCAAGATTCGAAGTGTTAGTATTTTTTCTTAGAAGAACATTAACAATAAATTTTTTTTTTAAGGCTAATCTAGTTATTGCTGAACCAAGAAATCCATTGGCACCGGTTATTAATATTTTTCTATTCATTTAATGTTTTCGAGAGTTTTATGTTATAAAACATAATCAATGAAAAGCTTTTTATCCAATAATTTTTATAATAAGTTTCTGCTAACACTTTGTTTTATTGTATTTCTTTTTCAAAGTGAGGATTGTCTCGGTGAAACAATATTATTAGAAAAAGTAGATTTACTTCACTCAGGTTTATCAGAAATAAATAATAAAAGTGTTAATAAAAATAACTTTTTATTTATTCTTGGAATTATTAATAAAACATATGATGCCGAAAAAATGGGGAGAATGATTATTAGCCAAAAATGGAAAAGTTTACCATCCAATGATCAAAAGGAATTCATAGATGTTTTTGAAAAATTTATAGCAACAAATTATTTGAAAAGATTTTCAAAAATTAAAAAGGTAAATTTTAGAATTCAAAGTATAACAAAAATTAAAGAAAAATTTAGACTTGTTAATGTGCTAATGACAGTGAATGATGATGATAAAATAGAGTTTGGTTATTTATTTCACCTCAAAGATAACGAGTGGTTTATCTTTGACGTTCTAGTGGAAGGATCTATAAGTGAAATCGCAACAAAGAAATCCGACTTTAATGATATTATAAATAATCAAGGTTTTAAAAAATTAATATATATTCTTAAAGAAAAGAATAAGCTTGAATCAATTAAAAATTAGAATCTCGCCAAGACCATCATTGTTCAAATCACCATAAAATCTTTTTAATTTATTCTTACCTTTAAACCCCCTCAGTCCAAACTTGATTCTTAAAAAGTTATCAAGAAAATTAAAAAAAGTGGAATCGCTGTCCGTTGTCTCTAAAAAGTTTTTTTTATCTAATATTTTCTTTTTTATTATAATTGTTCCTCTTTTCATTCCATTTCCTAAATGATCTCCGATTTTTCTTTTTAATATGACAGTTCCAGCAATCATATTATTACAACAGAAATTACCAACGTCTTTGTCAACGTATATAATGCCTCTCCTCATATTTAAACCTAAATAATCGTTAACATTACCCTCAATTATAATGATTCCACCCTGCATTCCCACTTTCTTCCCAGGAAGAGGAGCCCCAACGAAATCAAGTACATTTGATTTAATTAAAATCTCACCATTTATCAATTCTGAACCCACGAAATTTTCTGCAGAACCCTCAACTAAAATTGATCCACCAGTCATCTTTGAGCCAAGATAAGAACCAATATTCGATTTAACTACAATGCTCCCATTTTTCCATTTCCAGCCTAAAAAATTGCAGGATTTATTTAAACCATACAGAATTAATTCAGATTTTCTTTTTACTGACTTTTCTTCTCTGACATGAAATAGATTTTCCAAACTGATTTCTTTGTTGTCATATAAAACTTTTAAATTTTTTGTAAAATCAATATTTTTTATAAAATCAATTTTACTTAAATTTTTTAAATTTAATTCTGATTTAATATCGCCCTTAGCTTTCAAGATTATTTTTTTCATAAATTTAATTCTCTTAATTTAAATAAATACTTTCCTAATTTTCCACCATAATTACCAGCTGAAATTCTGGATATTCCTTTAATATTAGATTTGAGTACTTCACCAATCCCTTCTCGCATTGCTAACTCAATATCTTCTTTATTAATACCATCAATTACAACCTCTAACACACATTTTGATTGTTTATCTAATTTTGAGTCAACAATTCCTCTCAAACTTGGACAAAATTCAAAATTAGTTGATGCAATTAAATTTTTGTATTTTGATCCTACCTTTGAACCCGACCTAACGATTCCGCCTGGAAAAGGTAAAATAATATTTTTAATTTTATTCATTTTCTTTACCGCTTGCTCCGTTGCATCTAAAACATTTTCAATGTTGTCCCCTAAAACAAGAAAATTCCCCCCACCAATGCCTTTCATTTGATATGCAAAATCTTCACAAACAAATTCTCCATCCATGACTGGGATTCTCCAAAATCTTTTCCCCCCAACAACTTTTGAAATCTGAAACCCGTCTCCAAAGTATCTTAAAGCGCTTCCAAGTGGTATTTTTTCTACTCCATTGTTACCAGAAAAAACAGCTGACGTTGGACTAGTCATAAAACACTGTCCTGTTCTGTTCAAAATTTGTTTTGCAAGTTCCTTCGACGACATTGAAAAAATTAGTATTGCAATTCCGGGTCTTCCGTCAGGTGTTTGATCTTTTGGGATTAATGTTTCAATTCCTGCTTCACAACCACATGCAATAACAGATGTTGCAAAACCACAAAATGATTCAGCGGCCCTTAATGCCCATGACTTATTAAGAGCTGTAACTATTAATCTTGAAGCTTTCATTGGAAAAGCCTCTGCAAAGGTATTATCAATTTTTATCATTTTTTCAAAACTATCTGGTTAACAATTTGATGAATTTCCAAATAATTAGATTCAATTTTTTTGGGAAGTTTCATCACAGCTGTCCCATCAGACCTAACAATAATTCCGTTCGTATCTATCCCAGGAGTTTTTACGGGTATAAAGATGTCAAAATTATATTTATTTGAAAAATTTGGATGACCAATAAAAACATTCTTTTTAAAATTAATAACTTCTGGATCAAATTTTAGATTTGAAAAAAAAATCTGAACATCTTTTTTTTTTTTTTGAATAAGAGCATTATAAGCTATCGGATCATAATTAGCCCCCCAATCTGTAAAATTTATTGATCCGGGAAAACCAGTCTTTGATACAGAAGAAACAACAAAACCAGATGAATTATTTAATCCCGATAGTTTAAAAAGTTTTAAAATTTTTTGATTGTTGTTTATGTGCTCAAGTGTTTTGAAAATATTCTGTGTGTACATGAAACCGTTTTTAGGGTTAATCACAATGACAGGATAATTTGATGTTTTTATCTTTTTTTTAAGTATTTCAAATTTTTTTTCTTTTTCACTTTTTTTAAAAATGTCATTTATAAAATTTGCAGCATAATCTAATTTATCAATTCTAAAATAATGTTTAATCAAATCAAATTTTCTTCTACTAAATAAATAAATATTCTCTCTTATTTTATTTTCACTCCAGCCAATTTTTTTAATAAATCTTGTTAATAGAGGTTTATCGAAATTTCCTATTAAGATAATTAAATCAGACCTTTTTCTTAATTCATTATATGAAACTAAATATCCACCATACTTTTGATATGCTTGATAAAAATTATTAATTTCTTCATTTTCGTAATGAGTTATCGAAGCATTTACTCGTTCTGCAAAGTTGAAAATTGAATCAATTGATTTTTGATCGCATATCAATCCGTCGAAATGAAAGGAATTATTTGCTTTGATTAAATATTCTAGTTCTAATATTGCTCTTTCTATTTTCACTTTTTTCCCACCAACAAGTGGTGTCGAATCTAGACGATAATCGTCAACTAGACTTGGTGAATCAAATGATTTATTAGTAAAACCAAAAGAAAAAAAATCATCTAAAAAATGTTGCATTACTTCTTATATTTTACGTAAGCAAACCTTGGATCGGCTGGGGTGCCTTCTAGAGACAATCCCTCATCTTTGGGATTCCATAAAATAAAATCATCTATTTTTTTCGCAAGATCAAAATCAAGTTGTGTTATTCCTTTCATTGCATGATTCATTAATTTTACTTCAACAAAAGCATAAGAGATTTGAAGATCAGGGTGGTGCCATGCGGATTCCGCTAAATGTCCAATTGCATTAACAACCATTAATGTTGATTTCCAACTATGGGTTTTAAATGTTTTACGAATCCACTTCCCATCATATTCCCAATCAACCAAACCTTCTTCTAAAAACTTTTTAATTTCAGACTCATTATAGACTTTTACTTTATTCACAAAATACTCCCTGATTTATTTTTTTAATATAAACTTAATTATCTATAATAGTATAAATTAATGCAGCCTAATAAATAAATTATTTATGAAAAAAAAAATAATCACCTTAAATTCCCCAGCTAGAATACATATCGGTTTTTTAAATATGGAGAAAACTGGTTTAAGAAAATTCGGAAGCCTGGGCCTCACAATATCAAAATTTTCTTACATTATTCAGATTGAAAAATCTAACAAAATAGAAATTTCATGTAATGATCCTACTCTTTCGAACAAAATTAAGAATATTATAATATTACTGAGACAACACCTTAACTTCTCGAATTTTAAAATTCATGTTTTAAGCAAGATTCCAATGCATAGTGGACTTGGATCTGGGACTCAACTTGCATTATCAATTGGATATTTGATTACAAAATTAAATAAAATAAAATTTGATGTGAACTATATTGCGACAATCCTTAAAAGAGGCTCAAGGTCTGGAATAGGAATTGAATCTTTCAAAAACGGTGGTTTTAATATTGATGTTGGAAAATTAAAAAAATCATCAAGACCACCACTAAATATTTTAAATCTGAAATGGCCTGTAGAATGGAAAATAATTCTATTGTTTGATAAGAACATTATTGGAATTCACGGCAAAGATGAGGTAAAAGAATTTGAAACACTCAGAGAACCAGATACAAATTATTCAAATGAAAATTGCAAAAATTTATTAATGAAGATAATTCCAGGTCTTATGGAAAAAAATTTCACGGAATTCTCTGACGGAGTAAGAATTATTCAAAACAATATGTCAAAAACCTTTTATAAAAAAAAAAATAAATTTGCGAGCAAGACTATAGAAAAAATATTCAATAATTTATATAAAATGGATTGTAATAGTTATGGTCAGTCATCTTGGGGACCTACAGGATTTATTTTTTGTGAGAACACAAAAAAAAGAAATGAGTTGTTAAATTATTTAGAAGAATATATTAATTTAAAAAATATTAAGGGGTTGAAATTAGTAAAGGTTGATGGAAGTAATTCTGGTAGAAAATTTATAACAAAGGAATCTTAATGACAAAAAAAAAAATACTTCACATGATAAGCCCACAAGGAAATGTAAGCCCTTTTGATGTTAACATGGCATGCGATGCAGGTTATGATCTTGTTATTCCTTACACTAATGTGAATTTGACAGATGTTAAGGGTCTTGTTCAAGACGCAATTTTCTCAAGATCAGTAAAAAATGCTGGAAAAACTGGTATATTTATTTGTGGTAAAGATGCTTCACTTGCTTTAGATATGATGGATGCAGCAAAAAAATCCATGGTACCGCCATTTGAAATTTCCGTGTTCCCCGATCCAGCTGGCTCCTTTACGACCGCTGCTGCTATGGTCGCTTGTACAGAGAAAACCCTTAAAAATAAATTTAACACTGATTTAACTGGTAAAAATATAGTTATTTATGGTGGAAAGGGTATTGTAGGAGGAATTTCATCAATTATGTGCGCTCAAAAAGGTTCTAAATGTACTATAGTTGGATATGACGGTATTTCAAATGTTAGCAAAAAGGCAGCGGAATATAAATCTAGATTTGGTGTTGATATTAAACCTGGAGATGGATCAACTGACGAACTTAATTCATCACACCTTCCTGAAGCAGACGTAATTTTCTGTGCTGCTCGAGCTGGAACTCAAGTAATTAGTAAAAGTCAACTTGAGCTTGCAAAAAAAACGAAAGTAATTGCAGATGTGAATGCTGTTCCTCCTGCGGGAGTGGAAGGAGTAAATTTAAAAGATGACGATACGGAACACTCTTCGGGAGCTTTATCTATAGGGCCATTAACCTCAGGTGATATAAAGGTAAAGACACAATACAGAATGTTTGAAAAAATGTGTAGCACTGACAAACCTCTATACCTAAATTTTGATGAAGCATTAGCTACGGCAAGGGAAATATTAGATCTCTAAAGAAAGAGAAATTATATTAGTTGCTTCATCTTGCGAAGATTTGGCTAAAATATTCTTCAAATTAGACTACCAGGTTTATGCTGTTTGCAAATATGAGAGTTTGAATTTAAAAAAATATTGCTCAAAAATTATTTGCGTAAATTTTAAAGAAATTAAAACCATAAATAATTTCATAAAAGAAAATTATAAACCCAATTTAACTGAAATTTTAATCGGTTCAGGTTACTCTGAAAGACTCTCTGACAAACTTATGGATTTTAAACTTATTAATCGAGGAAATGATTTAAATACTCACAATCAGATAAATTCAATTAATTTTTTTGAAATCTTAGAAAAAAATAAAGTTAAGATACCAGAATTTTCATTTGAGAACCCAAGAACTAAAAAATGGTTAATCAAAAATGTAAAATCATTTGGGGGATACAAAATTTATAATTTTAAAACAAAAAGAAAATTAAAAAAATTTGAATTTTTTCAAAAAAAAATAACTGGTGAACATTTATCGGTTCAATTTTTTTGTAAAAAAAAAGATTTAAAAATTTTATCTGTTTGCAATCAATATTTCTGTAAGAAAGAAAAACCTTTTATTATTGAATCTTTAATTTCCAAAAATATAAAAACAAAAATCATGAGAAAAATTTACAATTTATGTAAAAGAATTAGAGATCTATTTAATTTAAATGGTTTTAATAACTTGGACATAGTACTAGAAGAAAATTCTAACTTTATTTATTTGATTGAACTCAATGGCAGACCTGGTTTAAGTACCAACCTAGTTTATAAGTTAAATCCAAATATTTTTAAAAAGTCTTTCGATTTAAACAAATCAAAAAAATCAACTTTTTTCTATGGAACAAAAATAATTTACAGTGATAAAAGAATATGTATTTCTAAAAAAAATTTTAAATTTATTAAAAGTTTCGAAAAAAATAAGACCTTTTCAGAACTACCGATTAAAAATGAAATTATTAAAAAGGGAGAGCCTATTTGTCTAATTCACTTGAAATCAAAAAAAAATCAAATACTAAGAGAAAACTTAAATAAAATATCGTATAAATTCATAAAGGGACTGTCTTAGATTTATGATAAATTATAGTTTAAACCAAAATTCAAATATGTTAGTTGAGAGACTTATAGAAAATGCTTATAGATTAAATATCAATACAAAAAAAGGGCCTTTAAATTCAAGAATCATTGATGCTGGTATTAATGTCACCGGTTCAATTGAGGCCGGTCTAAAAATTTCCGAAATTTGTATGGGTGGTCTTGGTAAAGTTGATATTTATCCAAGTTCTGAATTTGATTCATCATTTACTAGTTTAGGTGTTCATTCTTCCAAACCTGTTTTAGCATGTCTTGGATCTCAATATGCAGGATGGAGTCTAAATCATAAAGATTTTTTTTCTTTAGGATCAGGTCCAGCTAGATCGCTAGCTCAAAAAGAGGAAATTTTTTCAAAACTGAATTACAAAGATGAATCTAAATCTACTTGCATAATACTTGAAGTTGATAAATTACCTCCAGAAGAAATCGTTGAAAAAATTTCTAAAGATTGCAGGGTTTCTCCAAAGAATTTAACTTTTATTTTAACTCCAACAACTTCAATTTGCGGAACAATCCAAGTGGTAGCAAGAGTGTTAGAGGTGGCAATTCACAAAATTCATGAGTTAAACTTTCCACTTCAATCAATACATTATGGTTATGCAAGTGCCCCATTACCCCCTGTAGCTCACGATTTTATATCTGGGATGGGAAGAACTAATGATGCAATTATTTATGGAGGCAAGGTAAGTTTATGTATTGAGAATGACGAAGATGAATTAACTGAGCTTTCGAAAAAATTACCTAGTTTTAATTCTAAGGATTATGGCAAACCATTCAAAAAGATTTTTATGGATTATGATAAAGATTTTTACAAGATAGACGGGTCTTTATTCAGCCCTGCATGTGTAATTATAAATTCAAAAAATTCTGGTAAATCTTATCAATCAGGAAAGCTAAATAAAAATTTAGTGGATAATTCTTTTTTTTCATAATGTATAGCATTGCAATAGTTAGTGATATTCATGACTGGCATTCTAAACAAATAGAGTCGAATCTTATAAAAAAAAACTGTGAAGTATTTAAAATTAAATATGATGAGTTAGAAGCTAATTTTAATATTAAAGAAAATTTTTTTCTTAATAGAAAATTAAAAAAAATTGACGCAGTATGGCTTAGGTTTATTAAAAATGGAACTCTAGAAGAGATTACAACAAAACTAACTTTCATGCATTTGCTTGAGAACAATGGAGTTTATGTTCATAACTCGCCGAAAACAATAGAAAAAACAGTTGATAAAGTAAGAACAACAGGTATCTTAACAATTAATAATATACTCACGCCCAATACAAAAGTAACATTTAAAAGCCCTCTAAAAATTAGGGGCAAAACCAATTATCTATTAAAACCAATTTTTGGTTCACAGGGAAAAAATATAATTTTAATCAATAATCTCGATAAACTCTATAAAACTAATGCTATTGGAAATGTATATTATCTTCAAGAATTCATAGGTAATATAAACGACAAAGAATTTTGGGATATAAGAGTTCTTGTCAGTAATCATAAACCAATATCAGTTATGAAAAGAACTTCAAAGCAAATTTTTACAAATGCTTATCAAGGAGCATCAACAGAAAAGTTAACTTTTAATAAAGAGTTAAGTTCTTTGACTCGACGTGTTTCAAAATTATTTGAGTTAGGTTACGGTGGAATTGATATAAAAGTTTTCAAAAAAAAATTTTATGTTCTAGAGGTTAACAGCATTCCATCATGGAAAGCTATACAAAACATTGAAGATAGAGATATTTCAGAAATATTAGTTAATGACTTTTTAAATAATATTTGATGTGAAATCACTTTTATTAAAAAAAATCTACTGTGACTGTTGTTATGAGGAATTAAAAGCATTCAAACCAGGAAATCATAGTATTTTTTCAAGAATACCAGAAATGGACGATACAAAATTTAAATATGTGGCAATGGTTTCTTCTAATTATCTGACAGATAAAAGTTTAAGTTTAGGGGAAGCAATTCATGGTGCAGTGAAAACTTGTCAAACAAAAGTAAATTCAAATTATAATCTTGGTATTGTAATGTTATGTGCTCCAATTCTCAAAGTTCTTGAAAAAAAATTTGACAACTTTAGAGCTTCCTTAATGAATTTGTTAAATAATGTTTCAAATAACGATAAAAAACTTATATTAAATTCAATCCAAATTGCTAAACCAGCTGGCTTAACAAATTACAAGGGTAAGGGAAATATTTTTGAAACAAATAGTCTTTCACTCTTAGAAATAATGAAGATAGGTTCAACACACGATAGAATCTCAAATTGTTATTATCAAAATTATCAGGAAATAATTGATTTCGGGTTACCATTGTTAATTTTTCTTAAAGGAAAAATCTCAAGAAGAAAAGCAATTGAAATTCTTTACTTAAATTTTTTATGCAATGACCTTGATAGTCATATACTCAGAAAATTTGGAGTGAATAAAGCTAAAATTGTGAAGTACAGAGCAACAATGTTAAAAAGAAAAATACATATTTATAAAGATAATTACAAATTATTTAAAGAATTTGACGCTTATCTAAAGATTTCACATATTAATCCAGGGACTTGTGCTGATTTAACAGTTACAACCTTGCTAATAGATAAAATTAGAGATATATTTAAGTTTCCTTTATAATATTTTATATTGGAATTTATAATAATCTTTATATGGAGGAAATATGGCTAAAATCACAAAAATGCTTGTAGGAGAATCATTAGTAGGTGATGGCAACGAGGTTGCTCACATTGATCTAATAATTGGTCCTAGAGGCACTCCAGCCGAAACAGCATTTGCAAATAGTTTAACGAATAACAAAGATGGGTTTACAGCACTTCTAGCTGTTGTAGCACCCAACCTTATGACAAAGCCTGCAACATGTATGTTCAACAAAGTAACAATCAAAGGTGCAAAACAAGCTGTACAGATGTTCGGACCAGCTCAACATGGTGTGGCAAAAGCTGTTATGGATTGTGTTGCTGAAGGAACTATCCCAGAAGATGAAGCTGATGACTTGTTCATATCCGTTGGTGTTTTTATTCACTGGCTAGCAGAGGATGATAAAAAAATCCAAGAGTATAATTATCAGGCCACTAAAGAATCTATTGAGAGAGCAGTTTCTGGCGAACCTAAAGCCAAGGATGTCGTTTCCGAAAAAGATTCTGCAGAACATCCATTCGCTGCAAAGTGAGATTCATCCGACATGAAGCCATCAAAAATTGCTAACGGTGGTGGATGGCTTTCAAGGTTGCTCTCATTATTTAAAGGAAAATAAATTCTAGGGACTTATCTACTGTCCCTAGATATTATTGTATGTAAAAAAGTTGAAGATATAACACCTTCCACTCCAAATCTTCTCAACTGATATAATTGCCCTTTAGTTCTTAAGCCACCTGCAACGCTTATTTTATGTTTTTTAAACACTCTTTTGTATTTTAGGATACTTTTAAAGTTTAATCCTCTGCCTCCAATTTTTTGCAAAAACATTAAAATCAAATAAAATTGAGATCTTTCTTTTTTTAATTTTTGAATCCATTGTCTTTCTTTTCCATTAAAATCAACTGAAATTTGGTTTTGTTTTAAAAAATTGTAAGATTTCAAGTTATAGTTTTTTAAAGTTTCCGTACCAAGTATTAAATTATAATTTTTTATTTTTTTAAATTGTTTTTTTTTGTGAAAATAAAACACAGAAAGCGGGTAATCAAAACCGGAGTCTATTAAAAAATTGATATCTGGGAAATACTTCAAAATATCATCGATTAGTTCATTATTATTTCCTAATTTTATTATTGCGTCCAGATCAGCAATGTAAACATCCCTGATCATCATTTTTTCCTTTATTTCCTTTATTAATTTAAAAGGATCAGAGTAGTCAAGACCATTTATTTTTAAAGTTTTATAATTAGTTCTTAAACCTGCATAAGCTTTTACTACTTTACCATTTATTATATCTACTGCTAAGATGACTCGCATAAATTACATTATATGAAAAAAATTATCTTATTAGAATATTTCACTTCACAATCAATTTTTCATTTTAAAACAGAAAATGAAATATTAAAAGAAGCTTTAAGTATTACAAATTCAATAATTAAAAATTTCGCAAAAAACAAATACATTCAGGAAATTGTTGTAATAAGAAATCAAGAATTATCGAGAGTTAAAATTAAAAAAGTTAAATACTTGTTTACAAGTAAAAAAAAAACTTACGTAGATATTCTAAATAATTTAAATAACAAAATAGAAGTTTTAATAATAGCTCCTGAAACAGCAAAAATTAACTTAGAATTTTGTTCGACTCTTAGAAAGAAATCAACTATCTTAAATTCAAGTTCAGATTGTTTTAAAACCTTTTCGTCAAAAATCAAAACATTTAAAGCTTTGAAAAAATTACGAATTCCGGCTGTAAAAAATTATAATTGTAAAAAGTTTCACAATAGTGAGATTATAATAAAGCCTGTTTACGGAGCAGGCTCGGAAAATATTATGATTACTTATGCTGATAATTTTAAAGGCAATAAAAGAGACCATATTTTTCAAAAATATCACAAAGGTACAAAAGGTAGTTTTTTAATGTTATGTAATGAAGGTGAATCAAGGGTCCTTTGTTGTAATAAACAAATAATAGAAATAAAAAACAAAAGAATTAAACAAGTAGGTTGTGTGATGGGAGGTTTGGAAAGTTATAGAAAAGAAATTGAAAAATTAGCACAAGAAATTACCTCAGGTTTTGAAGGCCTTTTTGGAATTATTGGTGTTGATATTGTTAGAGAGTCTGAAAAATGGTTAGTAATAGAAATCAATAATAGGTTTACAAGCTCTTATTGCGGATTAGAAAATGCTTATTGCTCAAAAACTTTGGATATAATAACTGAATTCTATGCTAAGAGAGTTATTAATAAAAGTAAGATAAATTTTATAGAAAAAATAAATTACTTTTTTTAATGAAAAATAGAACAGAATATTTAGGAATTGATATTGGGGGAGCTCATTTAAAAATTATAGGCTTGGATAAAAATGGCGTTGTAATATTTGCTGAATATTTTAGCTGCAGAGTCTGGGAGGGCACAACATTTTTAAGCAAATTATTTAAGGACTTAAACAATCTTTTTTCAAGAAAAATTTTAAAATGTGCAATTACAATGACTGCCGAAATGTGTGATAATTTTAAAAATAGAAAAGAGGGTGTAAAAAAAATTATTAAGTTATGTCAAATCCTAAAATTTAAAAAGTACTTTTATGTAAATAACACTCAAATTTTTAAAAAAAAACCAAAATATTGTGAATTTATTTCAATGAATTGGCATAGCATAGGTAGGTTCCTAGAAAACAAAGTTGACAATGCAATATTATTAGATTTTGGTTCAACAACAACAGACTTGATTTGCATTAAAAATAACAAAATCGCTAATGAATATTTTGATGATTGTTCAAGAATAAATAATTATGAACTAAAATATACTGGTTTTACAAGAACTCCACTCTACGGAATTACCGATGAAATAAAATCAAATAATAATGTACGGAAAGTAATCCCTGAAAACTTTTCAGAATCTTCTGATATTTACAGAGTACTTAATAAATTGGATAAAAAAAATGATGTTGATAAAACAAGTGATAATCGAGGAAAATCAAAAAAAGAAAGTTTAATTAGAATCTCAAGAAATTTTGGTTTTGACTATAAAATTCAATTAAAAAAAGAAATGGAAAACATATGTAATCAAATTTCCTTAATTCAACTTAATACAATTTATGAGGCAATGAATAAGCTTAAGAGAAAATTTCAAATAAAAAAACCTATCATCATAGTTTCTGGCATTGGCCAAGATGTGCTGTCTGATTATCTAAAAAAAAAAAGAATTAAAACAATTTATCTTCATGAATTCCTTAAGAAATCAAGACTAAACAAAAAAGCTTCATTTCATGCACCAGCTCTTTCAGTGGCTTTAATACTACAAAAATTAAAGTAGCTTGATAATTTCTGAACCCTTTCTTTGTCAATAACTAAATTTCTATTATTTGAACTACACACCGCTGATCTTAAACCAATTATATTAGGTCTTAGTTCAATTAAAGATGGTAATTGTCTTTCATTCACTCCACCAGCCAGCCCTATATTTATTTGATATTTTTTACACTTAGTAATAAAATTTTTCAGAAAAAAAATGTCACAATAAGATAATAAATCACCATTGTTTTTTCTGAAAGTATCAAGCAAAATATTATTTATTCCTTTTCTTTTTAAAAATTTTAAATTGTGGAGTACATTTTCAAGATCAACTTGTTTATCTACAAAAACTACACAAACTAAATCTGTTTTAAATTCTCGGAGTGAAACAAGATCAATTTTCTCAAAAAGATGATTCGTATTTTTAGAGAGCAAACCAAACTTGATAAAATCTAAATTAAAAGTATCAAATTGTTCAATTTTTTTAGTAAAATCTTCATTGCAAAAAATATCACCAAGAGTTGCTGAAATTTTAACCTGTGACTTATATAAAGCTACAGCTTTTTTTATTTTTGATGTTTCCCAAGAACCGATTGATCCTTGAGACGGATTTTTTAAATCTAAAATATCAATGCTTTCTAATATCTCGTTTGAAATTTCTGTAATATCTTTTAGACTTACCAAGAAATTTGTGTTTGCTAAACAATTATTCACTTTTAACTTCTTTTAAAATATAACTTTTGATTAAGCTCCAATTTTTCTTCTCAACATTTCCTCCAGTTTTCATAACTGGAATTGCCAAATTCTCCAAGCTATTAATTATAAGATCTCTGTCTAAAATCTTTACTCTCGATGCGAGAATGCATGCTTCTATTAGCGAAGCATGAGCCCTATTAAAACCTTCAAACCTTCTATTACAGGATTGTTCAATTATTTTACATCTAAATGTCGGTCTTACCTTGTCTTTCTTTACTGATTGAACAATTACTTCGTCATGGGCTAAAGCATCTTTGAGAAAATACCCATTAATTTTTGAACACTTCTCTTTTTTAAAATTTCTTTTTTTTATTATACAATTTACAAAATATGCTGAGTCATGAATATAATTTACAACTGCCCTTCCACTCTGTATTAAATTTTCCATTGTAGTGGACGGAATATATGGTGAAATGTAAATTATGTTTTTTTTTCTTTGAATCCCAAATGGTGCAAAATTTACTTTTTGTTTGGTATCTAGCGTTGAAATTATTGTTTCTATTATCATTTTTTTTGAGTTGATTTGAGTTTTGGTCTTTTTTTAAAATTTATTTGTATATTTTTTGAAGCAACGCCCCATTTTAACTCATTGTCCTGATCATAATCCTTTCCAAGCTCCCAAGCAATTTGTGCTCTTGCTAACTCTACTCCTAAATAAAAAGCATGACTTGAATCATTTTCAACCTTTAACTTCTCATAGAAATGGAAAGGATCAGATTTAACCAAATGGATTTCCGAATTAAAAATATTTATCCCATTTAAACCCAGATAAATTCTATAATTTTTGTCTTTTATATAGTCTTTAATTTCATTGATTTCCTTTTTTGTCTTTCTTGAGGGTTTTCTCTCAGACATACTCATCAAACTATTATTTATTCCAAAAGGTAGTCTTTTATTTTGCTTTGAAAAATGCATTATTTTCCTGGCAGCATCAGTTTCTTTAATTGAATTTCTACAGTGACCACTTACTTGCACAACTAAAACAGCATTTATTGACAATTCTGAAACAATTCCCATCAATGTTGCATTAACGCCTGCTGAATCACTGTCAGTCAGCTCGGTAAGATTTCCTGTTCCCATGAAAATCTTTATATCTGAAAATTTTTTTCTTAATTTAATATATCTTTGAAGAGAGTCTGTAAATCCATAATGTATAGGATCGAGAATTGGATCTGCAAAAAAATCTCGCTTTTTTAATTTCATTAGTTTGATCAACCTCTCTAGTGATTTAACGTCACCCTGCTCTGAAGGTATAATTATTGGAGTACAATTAACCTCATTTAGAATATCAACATTTTTCTCATTAACACTTAAAACATAGTCTGCTCCAGCTTTTGATCCTCTAATTAGTTCACTTGAATTTGCAGAATCCACGGAAACTCTGTACCCTTTGGATTTCAAAGCCTTTATTGCCTCCTCAAGGTGTCCAAATTTCGTATCTGGCATACACCCCAAATCAATAACATTAGCGCCTTGATCAACATAATTTTTTGCAATACTTAAAATTTTATTTGTACTAATATCTGCTGCGTCAACTATTTCTGCAAAAATTTCGCATTCATAATCGATCAATTCCTTTTCAGGTTTTTTTAAACCAAAGTAATCTGGTAAATGTGTTATGTCATCTGGGCCCCTTTCAACCGGAATATTGAAATATCTGCTAAGCTTTTTTAAATTACCTCTAAATTTTCCAGGAACTATTATTCTATCTGCTTTTTGATCTTTTTCTAATCTTCTCATAATAATGTTTTCAGACATCAAAGCTGCAACATTAACCCCAATCTGATTTATCTTATAACTGAATTCAGGTTTCATCGAAGACAAAATTCTTCTGAGTTGGCGTTCTGCCAACTTGCCAGTTAAGAAAATTATTTTTTCAGACATTTCTCTCTTTTAGTAATTTGAATCTCAAGTTCCTTAAAGCTTTTGACAACATTAGTTATTGTAAATTTTTCTAGTCTATTGACATTCTCAAGATCTATTTCTCTAGGAAAAACATCCACAAGCCCACTTGGAGCCATTGTTTTAAGCTCAGGCGCTGTATCACAAGGGAAAAAAATACACTCAACCTGGCATTTCCCTGATTGAGCAAATATGTTGGTAGCAAGTGAATCTGAAATTCCATAAACACATTTAGCAACAGTATTACTAGATGTAGGGGCCATAACGAGTGTATGGTAGGCACCCTTATAAAATTTTCCAACCGATGCGGAGCTAGCTGAATTATCATTATATATTTTCACATTTTTTGAAATTTTTCCTTTTTTCTTATACATTACTAGAACTTCCTCAGCTGCCTTAGAAATGAATAGATCAACATCATTTAATTTATTTATTAAATCAATTGTTTCTGTAAAAAAATGACCTGAACCTGTAAGAACCCAAGCCCATCTTTTTTTAATATTATTTTCTCTCACAGTTCTATCTCACTAAATTTCAAAAACGCTTCATTCCAGTTAGATGAATCTTCAAAAATTTCAATAATATCTGGTCCATTAATCTTTATATTTTTTCTTTCATCAAGATATTTATTGACATTTTTATCCAACACATTTTTTTCTTGTAAAAAACTTAATTTATATTTTTTTTTTTTTAAGAGTTAAGGACTTTACAAATAATATTCCTTTTGATTTAGTTTTTTTGTAAAGCCACGCAGCGACTGAGTCAGAAGTTGAATCCCAATTTTTACAAAAAGATGACTCTTTTTTAAGAGTTGTGGAAGGCATCCATATTACTAACTTTCTTTCAAATTTTTTTAAAGAATCAATATTTTTTGCAAGAATTAAATCTTTTTTAATTTCTTTCAACATATAACAAAAAATTTCTGTGGCTTTTAGAGCTAAATAGTGTCCTGTTTTCTGAGACATCATTTTTGAAGAATATGCTTCTCTTACTGAGTCTGAAAAACATCCACCACCCAGAACTATTACAATTTTTTCAAATTTTGAAAATTTATCTAAATTTTTTATCAGCTGGCTGAGTTTGGGATTTTTTATCCAACTCCCGCCTATCTTTACGATCCACATGTCAGTTAAAAAGGACTATTTATTGATTTTTTCTAAAACAATTGATTGAGATCCTTTTGATAGGTGATTATTTCTCTCTCTTAATATTTCAATGCCAACACTCTTAGTTTCCTTAAATACCTCAAGCTTTTCTAACTTTAACCATACTGAGAGTATTCTCTGATCTTCAAAGCACATTTCGAAAATTTTTTCTCCTAAAGTTTCTAAAAGCTCGATATGACCAACAGAAATAATGTTCTTTAATTTTTTTATGATATGTTCATAAGAAACTACATTTTTAATGCTCTCATTAACTTCATTTAAATTATCTAAAACTTTAAGTGATAAAGAGATAGATACTTTTTGTTTACTAATTTTTTCATGATCATGAATACCAATTGAGGCATTTAATATTAATTCATTAATCTGCACTTGATATGTGTCGGGGGCTTTTTTGCTTGGTTTAAAATTTGATGGAACCCAGGAACCTGAAGAAATAACTGAAATATTTTTATATTTATTTGACATAATTAAATTTCTTAGTTGAATAAAAGGTAATAATCAATAAATATATCGCAATGATAAATAATAACAAATCAATTTCTTTATTAAATTCTTTTTTTAGTTTTTTAATTTCAATATTAATTTTGACATACAGTTCACTTTCATTCTCTCAAGAAGACGTAAAAGACGATTTTTCTAGAGCAGAAGATGCTGAAAAAAAAAGAGTCAAGTGGGGAACAGAGGAATTCAAATTAGAATTAATTAAAGAAATGTCTGGAGCTAATATTGCTTTATTTATAGATGAGCATCTCAAAACAATTAAAGAACCGTCTCGGATTTACTACAGATTTCAGAAGGAATCCACTAGAGAGGATAATTTTGTTGGAAATGTTGTTCTCAATATTGTTAAAGTTGAGGATGACAATACAAAACATATAACTTTTAGATATTTAAAAGGTCGTAATAAAGTTAGATTTCCACCACAAATCGGAGCCAAGGGTAACCCAGTATTTATGTTATTCTTTGAAAGAGATTCTAGAGATATGCAAAGACTTACCGGAGGAAATGCACTTTTCTTCAGAAGTAGAATAAGGCACACCATCGCTGCAACAGAAATAAAAGAAATAGAAATTAAATACGACAACCAAAAACTTCCAGCTAAAGAAATTTCTT
>MDTB01131280.1_pt1 | contig 22601 bp, 21 predicted proteins | sample 811161 | NCBI WGS metagenome assembly MDTB01 (sample SAMN05326650, study PRJNA326480) | marine metagenome | isolation source: seawater | place: Mediterranean Sea | collected 2009 | reverse complement strand
GTTATAAAATAAGAGAAGGAGATTTGATTGAGTTTAAAAAAAAATAGATTTGTACACTTAAGAAATTATTCTCAATACTCATTATCAAAAGGAGCTTTACGAATTAATCAATTAATAGATTTCTGCCAGAAAGAATCTATTCCAGCTACAACAATAACAGATTTTAATAATCTATTTGGGAGTCTGGAGTTTTGTATAGATTGTCAAAAGTCTGGAATTCAACCAATTATTGGAATAAATATTTTAATAAAAGATGATAAATTTATTGATGGTTATATTTTATTATTATGTAAAAATGAAGTTGGTTATAAAAATTTAGTTAAATTAATATCTGATGCATATTTAGATAATTCTGAATACAACAATCCTTTTACAAATTTTGATCAACTTAAAAAATACAAAGATGGTTTAATATGTTTAGCAGGTGGTTGTTATGGATTATTAACTAAAAATTATAATGAGAATCAAAATTTATCAAATACTTTAATTGATATCATAAAATCAATATTTGGAAGTGAATTCTTCCTAGAAATTCAAAGAATAGAAAGCATAAATTCATTTGATTATGAAAACTATATTTTAAAAAAATCATTTGAAAAACAAATTCCAATAGTTGCAACAAATGAAAACTTTTTTCTTAATTCAGAATTTTATAATACTCATGATGCTTTACTGAGTATTGCTCATCAAACTTATATTGATAGTGATGAAAGAGTTAAGAGTAATAAAGATTTTTATCTTAAAAGTCCAAATGAAATGATTGAACTTTTTAATGATATTCCCCAAGCAATAGAAAACACAATACTTGTGGCAAAAAAATGTTCATTTTTCTTGAAAGAAAAATTACCCTCATTACCTAAAATTGAATCCAGTGAAATTAATGAAAATGATCTTCTCACAATGAATGCTCATCAAGGTTTAATTAATCGACTAAAATCTGAAAATATTAATGACCATCAAAAAGATGAATATTTTAACAGATTGGATTATGAACTTAAAACCATTACTGATATGGGATATTCTAGTTATTTTTTAATTGTATCTGATTTCATCAATTGGGCAAAAAAAAAAAAGATACCAGTTGGCCCTGGAAGAGGTTCTGGAGCTGGTTCTTTGGTTGCATGGTGTTTATCTATTACAGATCTTAATCCTATAAAATTTGGTCTCATCTTTGAAAGATTTCTCAATCCAGAGAGAGTATCATTACCAGATTTTGATGTAGATTTTTGTATGGATAAAAGGGATGAAGTAATAAGATACGTTCAGAAAAAATATGGCTTATTAAATGTTGCTCAGATTATTACATTTGGATCTTTCCAACCCCGTGCAGCAATACGTGATGTTGGCAGAGTCCTTCAATTACCTTTAAGTCAAGTTGATAATATTTGTAAAATGATCCCCTATAATCCCGGTAATCCAATAACTCTTAACGACTTTATATCAGAGACAAAGCAAATAAAAAAAATGATAGCAAATGATAGTAATATAAAAAGTTTATTTGAAATTTCTTCTAATCTTGAGGGATTACTTAGACATGCTTCAACCCATGCAGCAGGTATTGTGATTGCAGAAAAATCTCTTGATGAAACTATACCTTTATACAAAGATCCAAAATCTGACATTCCAGTAACTCAATTTTCAATGAAATATGTTGAAAAAATTGGATTAATTAAATTTGATTTTCTTGGTTTAAAAACTTTAACAGTAATTGATGAGACATGCAAAAATCTTAAAAGAAGATCAATTGATCTTAATATTAACAATATAAAACTTGATGACAGTAAGACTTATGAAATGTTGAGGAAAGGCTATACTACCGGAGTTTTTCAACTTGAAGGTCAAGGTATGAGAGAAACAATTGTTAAAGTAAAGCCTGATCGTTTTGAAGATTTAATTGCAATAGTTTCATTGTATCGCCCAGGACCAATGGATAATATTCCTACTTACATTAATAGAAAACAAAATAAAGAATCTTATAGTTATATACATGACGATTTGAAAGAAATTTTAGATGAAACTTACGGCATTATGGTCTATCAAGAGCAAGTTATGCTAATAGCCCAAAAGTTAGCTGGATTTAGTTTGGCTAAAGCTGATCTTTTAAGAAGAGCTATGGGTAAAAAAATTAAGTCGGAGATGGATAATCAACGAGAAAACTTTGTAAATGGATGTAAAAAAAATAATATTCATGAAGAAAAAGCAGCTAATCTTTTCAATGAGATATCTAAATTTGCTGGATATGGTTTCAACAAAAGCCATGCAGCAGCTTATGCAATGATTGCCTATCAAACTGCGTACTTGAAATCAAATTATCCAATGGAATTTTTTTGTGCATTAATGAATTGTGACATCAATAACTTTGATAAACTATCGATTTATTGTGGTGAGATTAAAAAATTAGGTTTTGAAATAATTGCACCTGATATAAATCTCTCTGATACAAATTTCATTGTTAATTATAGTAAAATGAACAAACCCTTAGGAATAAAATTTGGACTTGGAGCTGTTAAAAATATTGGCGAGACTTCGATAAAAGAACTTGTTAATGAAAGAAAAGGAAAAGGCAAATTCAAAAATTTGGTTGACTTATTGAAAAGAGTATCAAATCATACGCTTAATAAAAAAGTATTAGAAGCTTTAATATTTTCTAACTCTCTTAAATCTTTACTTAACAATCAAAAAACATTATTTGATAACATTGAAAAATTAATACTCTTTAATTCTAATTATCATAAAAACTTTAATGAAAACCAATCGAATCTTTTTCCTGAATATAATGATTTTGTTATTAGCCCAATTAAAATTGATGAATGCAATTGGAATATTAATGAAAAACTAGAGAAAGAGATAGATGCCTTTGGCTTTTATTTATCCGAACATCCAACGTCAATATATAAAAAAATCCAACTTTCCTTGAATATTAAGAATCTTGATGATTTTAATATTATTAAACCAGCGAATGAAAATACAAAAATCAATAGTTACATTGCATTAATAAATAATATCAACGAAAGAAAAACAAAATTAGGTAAAAGGTTTTGTTTTTTTAATATTTCAGATGATACTTTCACAGCTGATGTAATATGTTTTTCTGAGGTCTTAGATAATCTAGATTTTGAATTAAATACCGGTGAAGTATATAATTTTAAAATTTCAAAACAAAAAATGGGAGATTCTTCAAGATTGGTTGTTAGTAATGTAAAAGAATTAACCAAATACGAAAATAAAAATAATTCTTATAATATTAGTTTGATTCCAGATAAGTTGAACTACGATAGATTTAAAAAATTATTAGATAGAAATCTTAACGGTAACAACAAAGTCTTTTTTAGATTTGTTTACAATAATCAGGAAATTAAAGTTAAAAGTACTAAAAATTTTAGAGTAGATTTAACTTTTCTTGATGAGATTAAATCACTTGAGGGAGTGCTCAATATAAAACAAATTAATTAAAATATTTGTTGAATCTTTTCTTACATAATTGTATGTATATTCAAACAATTCTAACATGCGACTTCTCTGGTGTTTTTTTGTCGCGTGAATGTATAACCGGAGCAATTTATGAAAAATATTTCTATTAAAGATTTACTAGACGCAGGCATCCACTTTGGTCATAGAACAAACAGGTGGAACCCTAAGATGTCTGATTATATATTCGGTCACAGAAATGGAATACATATAATAGATCTTCAACAAACATTAGTCTTTTTCAATGATGCTTTAAAAGTAGTTGAAGGTTATGCCAAGGAGGGAAAAAATATCCTTTTTGTAGGCACTAAAAGACAGGCATCTGATATTATTGAAAAATATGCTATAGATTGTAACCAATTTTTTATCAACAAAAGATGGTTAGGGGGTATGTTAACCAATTGGGATACAATTCAGAACTCTATTAAAAAACTTAAAGAAATGGAAGACATCTTAGTTAATAAAACTAATTCTTACACTAAGAAAGAACTTTTAAAGTTTGAAAATTCTGTTGAGAAATTAAATAAAGCATTAGGTGGTATTAAAAATATGTCTGGTAAGCCTGATTTATTATTTATAGTTGATACCAACAAAGAAATACTTGCAGTTAAAGAAGCTAATAAAATTGGAATACCAATAGTAGCAGTCGTAGATTCAAATTCTGATCCTGAAGGAATCGATTATCCAATACCTGGAAATGATGATGCAATAAGGTCCATAGAATATTATTGTAATGCTTTTGCAGAAGCTATAAATAGTGTTAAAGCTCCACAAGAGAAAGACATTAATTCTGAAAAAAATAGTTAATTATGAATTTTACTTCTGAAGATATAAAAGAACTTAGAGACAAGTCGGGAGCAGGAATGATGGACTGTAAAAAGGCTCTTGATGAATCCAAAGGAAGCGTTGAAAAAGCTATAGAATGGTTAAGAAAAAAAGGTATTAATACAGCCCAAAAAAAATCATCTAGATCTGCTTCTGACGGTCTTATAACGGTTTTAATTAAAGGTATAGAGGGAATAATCATAGAAGTTAATTCAGAAACAGATTTTGTAGCTAGAAATGAAAAATTTCAAATTTTTTGTAATAATATTGGAAATACATGTCTTGAAAATAAAATATTGGACATTCAAAATTTACCTGAAATTAATATAAATGATTCAGATTTAAAAGTTAAAGATTATCTAACAGAAACAATTTCCATGCTGGGAGAAAATATTGTCATTAAAAAAGTTAAATACTTAGGTGATGAAAATTTTTATCTGCAAAAATATTTGCATAATTCTGTTAATGAAAACTCAGGTAAGATTGGAATTCTAATCTCATATTCAGTTGACAAAAACACTCAAGAAGTTCAAGATTTTTCTAAAAACATATGCATGCACATAGCAGCAACCGATCCGAAATCAATTGATATAGAAAATTTGGATAAAAAATTAATTGATAAAGAAAGATCAATATATTCTGATCAACTTAAATCATCAAATAAACCTGAAAATATCATTGAAAAAATTGTTGAAGGTAAAATTAATAAATTTTATGAAGAAGTTTGTTTGATAGAGCAATATTTTGTCATGGATAGTAAAATTAAGATTAAAGATATTATTAAAAATTTTAACAGTGAAAGTGGATTAAATTTTCAAATTAATAAATTTCTTATTTTTAAACTTGGTCAAGAATAGTCATTATTTTGAATAAATTTAAATATAAACACATTATGCTTAAACTTTCAGGTGAGGCATTGATGGGAAATAAAGATTTTGGTATTGATCTAGAAACAATTAAAAATATTACAGAGCAAATAATATATGTTTTTTCTAAAGGTATAAAGATTTCTATAGTAGTTGGGGGTGGTAATATTTTTAGAGGTATTTCTGCCTCTTCAGCAGGAATGGATCGTTCATCAGCTGATTATACCGGAATGATGGCCACAGTAATTAATTCATTAATTCTTCAAAACTCCATTGAACAAAATGGTATTGATACCAGAGTACAATCAGCAATCAAAATTGAAAATGTCTGTGAGTCTTACATTAGAAGAAGAGCAATTAGGCATATCGAGAAAAATAGAATTGTAATTTTTGCAGCTGGTACAGGAAATCCTTATTTTACAACAGATACTGCCGCAGCTCTTAGAGCTTCAGAAATGAAGTGTGATATATTGTTAAAGGCAACTAAAGTTGATGGTATCTATGACTCAGATCCAAAAAAAAATAAAAATGCTACAAAATTATATGACCTCAGTTATGATTATGTTATTAACAATGATTTAAAAATAATGGATACTTCTTCGATATCACTTGCTAAGGAAAATAATATTCCTGTTCTTGTTTTTTCAATACTTGAAAATTGCTCTTTAAAAAATATTGTGGACGGGAAAGGTAACTATACCCTTATTCAATAATGACAATAGATTTTAAAATTTATGAAGATAAAATGGAAAAAGCACTTGATGCTCTTAAAAGAGAATATCTTGGTCTAAGAACTGGGAGAGCCTCAGCTTCATTGTTAGAGCCTGTATCAGTAGACGCATATGGTGGAAAAGTTCCAATTAATCAGGTTGGAAATATTAGTGTTCCTGAGTCTAGGTTAATAACTGTACAAGTATGGGACGAAACACTAATCCAATCGGTAGAAAAAGCAATAAGAAATTCTGATCTAGGATTAAATCCAATGATTGAAGGAAATCTTATAAGAGTTCCTATTCCAGAGCTTTCTCAGGAAAGGCGAGTAGAAATTGTCAAGGTAGCATCTAAGTACTCTGAAGAGACAAAGGTTACAATTAGAAATATTAGGAGAGATGCGATGGATAAAATAAAAGATGAAGAAAAAGAAAAAAATATTTCAAAAGATGATTCATTTCAATTTTCAGATAATATTCAAAAAATTACTGATAAATATATAGAAAAGATTGATGTTTTGTTTCAAGAAAAGGAAAAGGATGTTTTAAAAGTTTAATGTCTTTGGATCTACATTTTCAAAAACAATTGCCCAAACATGTTGCGTTTATAATGGATGGTAATAGACGTTGGGCAAAGAAAAATAAGTTAGCAATAATAGAAGGACACAAAAAAGGATCTGAAGTTGTTAAAAATATTGTAAAAAAATCACTCAAACTTAAAATTAAGTACTTAACTTTTTTTAGTTTTTCAACTGAAAATTGGAATAGAAGTGATCATGAAATATTTAATTTACAAACCCTATTAAAATATTATCTTGATACTGAGGAACAAAACTTTATTAAAGAAAAAATTAAATTTTCTTTTATTGGTGATATAGACAAATTTGAATCAAATATAAAAAATAAACTAAAAAGGCTACAATTAGTTACAAAACTTAACAAAAATCTTCATTTTACATTGGCTCTAAGCTATGGTTCAAGAAATGAAATAGTTGAAGCTATTAGAAAAATCAGTAAAAAGAAAAAACATATTAAAGAAATTGATATAAAAGAAAATCTAATGACTAATTTTTTACCAGACCCTGATCTTGTAATTAGAACCTCAGGAGAAATGAGACTTTCAAACTTTCTTCTTTGGCAGATAGCTTATTCTGAATTATATTTTACTAAAACCTTGTGGCCAGAATTTAATTCACAAAAATACATGATTGCACTTAGAAATTATATTGCCAGGAAACGAAGGTTTGGTGGTGACTGATAATGAAAAGTTAAGAATAAGAATAATTTCTTCTTTTGTCTTAGTGATTTTTTCCCTAATTTTATTATTATCTAATGATTTCGTTTTTTTAGTGCTCACACAGTTAATTATTTTCTTAGCTAATTGGGAGATCTTAAGACTTTTAAAATTTAAAGATATAGGTAATAATTTCTTAGATTATAATAAATCAAATTTTCTTTTATCAAGGTGTAAAATTTCTATAAATGAGTTTTTCTTTATTTTTTTAATAAGCTTATTTATTATATTTTTTTATATAGATTTATTATTTTTCCAGCTTTTTCTATCATTTCTTATAATTTTTCAAACCTTAAAATTAAAACTCAATACTTATACTAATATTTTTGTGTTGTTATATTTAAATTCTGCATTTGTCTTTTTGGTTTTACTTCGTTTAGATAGCAATTTTTTAAATTATATTTCTTTTATTATTCTTTTTTCGATGATTGTAGATATTTCATGTTATTCATCTGGAAAACTATTAGGGGGTAAGAAGCTAGCAATCAATATAAGTCCCAATAAAACTATTTCCGGAGCAATTGGTGGAATTATTTTACCATTTTTTGTATGTTTTATTATTTTTTATAAGAATGGTAACTTTTTTGAAATATTTTTTTTAACTCTTATCTTTTCTTTAATTTCTCAGGCAGGTGATTTATTTGAATCAAAATTTAAAAGATTATGTGCCGTTAAGGACAGTAGCAATCTAATTCCTGGTCATGGTGGTATTTTAGATAGATTAGATAGTATTATTCCACTTATCATATTTGTTTCAATAATGAAGTTATTTGATTATAATTTTTTTTTTGTAGTATAGTATATTTATGAAGAAGAAAATCACTATTTTTGGTTCTACAGGATCTATCGGTGAATCAACTCTGGACATAATAAAAAATCACAAAGATAAGTATGAAATTGTTGGTCTTTCGGCCAACAAAAACTATGAAAAGTTATTTCAACAAGTAAATGATTTTAAGCCAAAAATTGTATCTCTTAATAATCCTGAGTCATATAAAAAATTTGTTGATTTGAATACTGATAAAAATTTAAAAGTAGTAAATGGAAATGACTGTTACGAAGAAATATTAGATTACAGAACAGATTTAGTGATGGCGGCTATTACCGGTTCAGCTGGATTGATGCCTGTAGTTGCAGCACTTAAAAAAGGAGTCTCTATTGCACTTGCTAATAAAGAAAGTCTAGTTTGCTCTGGATCACTGGTTACATCAATAGCTGAACTCAATAATGCGAAGATTCTTCCTGTTGATTCTGAACATAACGCTATTTATCAAGTTTTAGATGTAAATAATAAATCTAAAATTTCTCGTTTAATTTTAACTGCGTCAGGGGGACCATTTCTAAATAAACCAATAAATGAATTGAAGGAAATTACTCCTGAACAAGCAATTAAACATCCTAATTGGTCTATGGGTAAAAAGATTTCGGTGGATTCTGCAACCATGATGAATAAGGGGCTTGAATTAATAGAAGCGTATTTTTTATTTGGAATTCCTCAAGATAATATTGATGTAGTGGTTCACCCAGAATCAGTTATTCATTCATGTGTCGAGTATACAGATGGCTCTATGTTATCTCAAATGGGAACACCAGATATGAGAACACCAATTTCATATACTCTTGCATATCCAGATAGAATAACCACAAATGTTCAAAGACTTAATCTATATCAAATAAAAAAATTAACATTTTTTGAACCTGATTTAACTAAATATCCGTGTTTAGAGTTAGCCTATAATTCTTTAAAAATAGGCAAAAGTGCTCCAACAATTCTTAATGCTGCTAATGAGATCGCAGTAGATGCTTTTCTAAGAAAAGAAATAAGATTTTTATCAATTTCAAAAGTTGTTGAAAAAACTTTAAATAAGTCTTCATTTTCCAATATCAATAGTATAAAAGATGTAATTGAATTAGATTCAATTTCTAGAGAAGAAACCATTGATATTATTAAGTCTGGATCTTATTAATTCACTTAGATAAATGATTGATATAATTTTAAATAATATTTTGCCTTTTATTTTTATATTAACAATCCTAGTTTTTGTTCATGAACTTGGTCACTATTTAATTGCAATCAAAAATGGCGTTAAGGTAGAAGTTTTTTCAATTGGGTTTGGGAAAGAACTTTTTGGATTTACTGATAAATCTGGAACAAGATGGAAATTTTCTTTGGTTCCTTTGGGAGGGTACGTAAAAATGCATGGAGATTTAGATGAGGCAAGTTCAAAGAAAAATGATTCTAGTCAAATTAATCCCGAAGAATCTTTTCATGAAAAATCTATTACTCAAAGATCAATGATACTTTTTGCTGGTCCAGCAGCAAATTTTATATTTTCTTTTGTTATTTTAGTATTTATAAATATTTATTACGGGATTTCTTTAGATAAACCAGTTATTAGTGAAGTGGAAGTAGGTAATTCAGCTGATCAATCAGGTTTAAGAGCGGGTGATACCATTGTTGAAATTGATGGTAATAAAATAGCGAAATTTTCTGAGTTAAAAAAGTTTATTGAAAAAAAAAATAACAATTCTGTGATTATTACTTTCTCACGAAATAACAAAATAAATGAAGTTTCGGTTAAAGTTATTGAAAAAAAAATTGGAATTAGAGGAACAATTGAAAATAAAAAGTTAAAATTATTTGAGTCAATTAGTGAGTCATCGTTACAGCTTATTTATTTTACAAAAGTTACTCTAATAGGTGTATTTGAAATTATTACTGGAAATAGAGGTACTGAAGATTTAGGAGGGCCAATAAGAATAGCTGAACTTTCCGGGGACTTTTGGAGCAAAGGACTTCAGAGTACACTCTGGTTTATGATGATAATATCATTAAATTTGGGTCTAATAAATTTGTTTCCAATACCTATGCTAGATGGTGGGCATTTACTTTTAAATTTTTTTGAATTTATAAATAGAGGTCCTTTAAATAAAAAATATCTAGAAATAGCTCATACATTTGGGTTCTTCATTTTAATTTCATTAATGATTTTTGCAACTTACAATGATATTCTAAGGTTTTTTAAGTAGGTTAATGTGTTATTATCTAAAAAGAACCTATTAATGCTATTGTTTGTTCTAGTTAATTCCCTAGTTAACGCTCAAGAAAATTCTCCAGCAAGTCCATCTTCAAGTTATAATAATGAGTATCATAATAATGGAAAAATTATAGAAAAAGAAAAAAAAGTAGTTTTACCAAAGACTTCACAAGTTGTGGTGCAAGGTAATAATCGTCTTGACTCATCAGTAATTATAAGAGATTCATTGATAGATCTAAATAATACTAAACCTAAAGATCTCAGTGTTGCCATAAAAAATCTATACAAAACTGGATATTATGAAAATGTGAATATTTTTAAACAAAATAATATTATTTTTATAAACGTTAAGGAAAATCCACTTATTGATCAAATATCTATAGAAGGAAATAAAGAAATTTCAGATGAAATAATGCTAGCAGAATTAGAATCAAAACCTCGAAGTGTTTTTTCAACTGATATGATAAAAAATGACGTGAAAAAGATTCAAAATATTTATAAGAGATCAGGTTATTTTTCTACTTTCGTTGAACCAAAATATATAAGACTTGATCAAAATAGAGTTAATTTAGTTTATGAGGTATTTGAAGGTAAAGAAGCTACAGTTAAAAAAATAAATTTTATTAATAATAACGTTTTTTCTGACTCTACTCTCAGAGATGTAGTTTCTACTTCAGAGTTTAGATGGTATGAATTCTGGGGATCTAACGACAGATTTGATAGAGATAGAATAAGTTATGACAAAGATTTATTGAAAGAATATTATTTTAAAAATGGTTACATTGACTTTAGAGTTATTTCGGCAAATTCAAGTTTAGTTAAAAACAAAAAAGATTTCATAGTAAATTTTAACTTATCTGAAGGAAAAAGATACAGGATAGAGAATGTATCAGTAAATTCATCTATCAGAAGATTGTCGGAACAAAAGCTTATTTCATTGTTAGAGATTCAACCTGGGGATTGGTATAATACTGATACCATAGATAAATCGATAAAAAATATTAATGAGAAAACTTCTGAACTTGGATATGCATTTGTCGATGTTATACCTAGAATAAAAAAAAGTAAAAAAAATTCTGTTGTTATAACTTTTGATATAGATCAAGGTTCAAAAATATATATAGATCGAATAAATATTAAAGGTAATATCAAAACAGAAGATAAAGTTATTAGAAGAGAGTTAGAGTTAGTAGAAGGTGACCCATTTAATTCATTGAAGTTAAGACAAAGTGAAAAAAATGTAAAAACTACAGGTTTATTTGATAATGTTGAAATTAAATTTGATGAATTAGTTGGAACAAACAAATCAAAAATTGATGTTGAAGTAACTGAGAGGTCTACTGGAGAGTTCTCCGTCGGCGCAGGTTTTTCATCATTGGACGGTGCACTGGGTAATATTGGTGTTAAAGAATCTAATGTTTTTGGTCAGGCCAAAGAATTATCCTTGCAGCTTGGTCTTTCAACCAGAAGATCATCAATTGATTTAAGTTATACAGACCCTTATTTTCTTGACTCAGATGTTGCTGCTGGTATTGATATTTTTAATGTTCGAAGAAATAACAAAACTTACAGCGGATACAAACATAATATTTTAGGATTTAAATTAAGAGCAGGCTATGAACTATTAGATGATTTTCGTCATATATCTAGTTACACTTTAAAAAGAGATAAAATACACGATATAGATAATCAGACTTCACTTTTTATTAAAGAACAAGAAGGTAAGAGAACCAATTCTATAATTGGTCAAGCTTTTGTATATGATAAACTTAATGATAGATTAAACCCAACTGATGGTTTTAGGATTAGAATGGATCTTGATTTTTATGGATTGGTTGGGGATTCTGAGCATTTTTCAACTGAATTAAAAATAGCTAATTTTTATAGAATTTCAGACTCAGGGGGATTTTACATAGGTTCTTTTTTTGAAGCAGGTTATATTGCGTCAATTAAAGAGGTTAAGATTAATGATAGATTTTTAATAAGTGGAGATCAAATAAGAGGTTTTAAAAATCAGGGTTTAGGCCCAAGAGATACATCAACTGGTGATGCTTTGGGAGGTGAAATATATTATTTAGCTAGAAACGAACTTAATTTTCCATTAGGACTCCCAGATGAACTCGGAGTAAATGGATTAGCATTTTTAGATATTGGAACTATATATAACACAAGTTCATCAGGTGGTTTAGTCAAAGATGAGGCAAAGTTAAGGGCAAGTGCAGGAGTAGGTCTTACCTGGATTTCTCCATTTGGTCCAGTTAAGTTTTTCCTATCTAAGCCTTTCTTAAAAGAAAATTATGATAAAAAGGAGATTTTTAGATTTAGTTTTGGTACAACATATTAAGTATATAAAGGAGTAATATGAAAAATATTTTATTTTTATTTAGTTTATCTTTGTTTTTATTTGATGTTAAAGCACAGGAAGTAAAGCCAAAAACCCCACAACCAGCTGTTTCTAACTCAAATATCGGAGTTGTTGATATGAAAAAGATATTAGCTCAATCTAAAGCATATCAGAGTCTTGTTGATCAATTTGAGGATGTTAGAAGAAAACATAGGAATACTTTTACTAAACAAGAGGATATTATCCGGGATGAAGAAAGTGAAATACTTAAACAAAAAAATGTTCTATCAAAGGAAGCATATGCAGAAAAAGTAAAAAGTTTAGGAAAGAAAATAAATGAACTAAAATCTAAACAAGCCAATCAAGCAAAAAAGTTTGAATTGTCATTTGAAAAATCTACAAATAAAATCCAAGGTGCTCTGGTTGATGTTCTTTCAATAATTGCTAATAAAAAAAAATTAAACCTTGTTTTAGCAAAAAGTCAGGTGATACTTGTTGGTAACGACATAGATTTAACAGATGATGCTATTTCTGAATTAAATAAAGTGCTACCAAAGATATCTCTTGATAAATAATTTTTATGGATTTATTTAGTTGGTTGATAGATCTTTTTATAAAAATAAAGGACCCTTTACCCTAGAACAAATATCAAAGCATATTTGTTGTGAATTTATTGGAGATCCGAATAGAGTTATCCATGATATAGCTCCAATTGAAGAAGCTTCAGATAAGCATATATGTTTCCTATTTAACAATAAATATAAAAAATATTTCATAAAATCTAAAGCTGCTGCTTTTATAGTATTAAAAGATAATAAAATCGGAAAAGGTAAAAATTTAATTTTATCAGATAACCCTCACTTTGATATGGCTAAAGTTGCTTTGCTTTTTTATCCTAAATCTGAGTATCCAAAATTTTCTTTTTCAGATGAAGATAAATCAATGAGTCTTGACGGCTCTATAAAGCTCTCTACAAACACTTTTATTCACAAAAGCTCTAAAATAGGTAAAAATTGCGAGATTGGAAATAATTCTATTGTTGGTCCAGGAGTGATTATTGGAGATAATTGTTTGATAGGGGATAACGTATCAGTATATTTTTCTGTTATTGGTAATAATGTAAGGCTATACCAAGGCGTAAAATTAGGTAGTGAAGGTTTTGGTTTTATTATGAATGATAAAATTTTTAAAAAAATACCTCAACTAGGTAGAGTAATAGTTGGTAATAATGTTGAAATAGGTGCAAATTCTACAGTTGATAGAGGTTCAATTGGAGATACTATAATTGGTGACTACTGTATGATTGATAATATTGTTCATTTGGGTCATAATGTTAGAATAGGAAAAAAATGTATTATTGCAGCAATGACTGGAATTTCAGGAAGCACAACAATTGGAGAAAATGTAATGATAGGTGGACAGGTCGGAATAAGTGGACATATTGATATAGGAAATAATGTAAGAATTGCAGCAAAAAGTGGTGTTATGAAAAATATTAAAGATAATAGTGTTGTTGCTGGTTACCCGTCTGAAAAAATAATTGATTGGCACAGGAATACAATTATTTTAAAAAAATTGAGGAAAAATGACAAATAAAGTTGAATTAAATATTGAGGAAATTAAAAAACTTATTCCTCATAGATATCCATTTTTATTAATTGACAAATTAATAGAAATTACACCAGAAAAAAGTGCTGTTGGAATAAAAAATGTAACATTTAATGAAAACTTTTTCCAAGGGCATTTTGACTCGATGTCAGTAATGCCTGGAGCTCTTATTATTGAGTCAATGGCACAATCAGCTGGAACACTAGTAATGTATAGCTTAAAAAAAAGCCAAAAAAATATTTCAGTTTATTTACTGACGGTTGACAAAGCAAAATTTAGAAAACCTGTATGTCCAGGTGATACGTTACACAACAGAGTTGAAAAAAAACAGAATATTAGAAATATTTGGAAATTTAAATGTACCTCATTTGTAAATGATGAGCTTGTTGCTGAAGCAGAAGTATCAGCAATAATTAATTCAAATTAAAAATTTGTAATAATTTGAAATTATTTATTATTTGTTCTGTAAATAATTATAATTTATAAGAAGTTATGAACACAAATTCTGTGATCCATAAAAATGCAAAGATAGCTGAAAATGTTGAAATTGGACCATTTTGTGTGATTGGTCCAAATGTTACTATTAAAGACCATTGTAAAATACATAGTAATGTTGTTTTAGATGGAGAAATAGAAATTGATAGAAATGTTGAAATTTTTCCATTTGCATCAATCGGTACTATACCTCAAGATTTAAAGTACAAGGGTGAAAAAACAAAGGTTTTTATTGGTAAAGATTGTAAAATTAGAGAATATGTGACGATTAATCTTGGTACATCTGGAGGTGGAGGTGTCACTAAAGTTGGAAATAATTGTTTGTTAATGGTTGGAACTCACATTGCACATGATTGTATAATTGGCAATAATGTAATATTTGCTAATCATTCTACATTAGCTGGACATGTTATTATAGAAAATAATGTTGTAGTTGGTGCTTTAAGTGCAATACATCAATTTAGTAGAATAGGTGAGGGAGCTATGATAGGTGGAATGACAGGAGTAACAGCAGATGTAATTCCTTTCTCTACGGTTATGGGGAATAGAGCTAACCTATGTGGTCTGAATTTAATAGGATTAAAAAGAAATAAAATTAAAAGAGATGAATTAAATGAGCTTAGAAAAGTTTTTAAATATATCTTTTTTGTAAAGGATAAAACACTAAACTTTAGAGTTAATAAAGTAAAAGATAAAAATTATAAGTTTGATTCAATAAAAAAAATATTGAATTTTATTGATGGAGATTCAAAGAGGTCTTTTTGCCTACCATAGAATAATTAATTTAAATGTATAAAATAATATTGTTAACAGGCGGGGGGAGATTACCAGACGAAGTAATTAAAAGCTTAAAAAAAAACAAAAAAATTTTTTTTTGTATAGGTTTTGAAGGAAACCCTGTTTCAAAAATTGTTTTAAAATCTGAACATAAGATAATAAATTTTGGGAGTATAGTAACTGAATTGAAAAAACTAAATTCAAAAGGTTATTCACATGTTCTTTTAGTTGGAAATTTAAATAGACCTAGTCTAAAAGAAATTAAACCTGATTTTAATTCACTTAAATTAATACCTTATTTTACCAAAGTTTTACTTGAAGGAGGGGATAATAATATCTTAAGTTATTCAATTAATTATTTAAATAAGATAGGTTTTAAAATAATAGATCTAAGAAAATTAATTCCTGAAAACTTTTTAGGTTTTGGAAATCAGACTAAATCGAAAGTTCCTAAAAAATGTTTAAGTGATATAGAAAAAGGTAAAAAAATACTTAATAGAATGTCGGAGTTTGATATAGGTCAATCACTAATAATACAACAAGGAAACGTAATTGGAATCGAGACTGCATCAGGAACAGATAAATTGATTAAACATTCTCATCCAATATTTACAGATGGTATAAAACCAATTCTTATTAAACTCTCAAAAGTAAATCAAAACCTTAAGGTAGATTTACCTACTATAGGACCTTTTACAGTTAGAAATTGCTGTGAGAAGTCAATTAATGGGATTGCTTATTCAGCTAATAAAACTTTATTTTTAAATAAAGAAAAAATTATTGACTATTGTAACAAAAATAATTTTTTTCTATATGGTATTTAAGTAGATGAAGGTAGTTATTATCGCCACAGAGCCATCTGGGGACTATTTGGGTTCGAAACTTATAAAATCTCTTAAAAGTTCACAAAATATGAAAATTTATGGTGTTGGAGGAGATCTTATGGAATCCGAGGGATTAAAATCTTGGGTAAAAATTACAAATTTCAATGCTATTGGTATTTATGAAGTACTATTAAAAATATTTAAATTTTTTAAGTTATTTAAGTTTATTGAAAAAAAAATAAGATTATTAAATCCAGATTTTGTAATAACCATTGATTCCCCAAGTTTTAATTATAGATTAGTCAAAAAAATTCAAGATTTAAGATCTAACACAAAATTTTTTCATTATGTAGCTCCTACGGTATGGGCCTGGAAATCATACAGGGCAAAAATTTTTTCTAAATACTATGACAGAATTTTTACACTATTTAATTTTGAACCAAAATATTTTACAAAGTATGGTTTGAAATCAGAATTTGTAGGCCATCAAATATTTTTTAAACACCAAAAGATTCTTAAAAAGAAAAAAATTATAACTTTTCTGCCTGGATCAAGAACTTCTGAGATTATAAATAATATGAAAAAATTAAAATATGTAATTGAAAAATCAATTAGAGAGTTTAATGGTTTTAAATTTTACATACTAACATTTAAAGAAAATGAAAAATTAATAAAAAGATTCATAAGTAATGACTATATCGAAGTAATACATGATTCAAAAAAAAAAGAAAAAATTATGAGAAATTCTTTTTTAGCGTTAGCAGCCTCGGGTTCAGTAACTTTAGAATTAATAAAATACCAAACTCCATTTATTGTATTTTATGAAACGCATTGGATAACTAAGCTATTTATAAAATCATTAGTTAAAGTCAAGTTCGCATCGATAATAAATATCTTTTATAATAAGGAAATTATTCCAGAGTATTTATTTCAAAAATTTAGTTTAGAGAACATAATAAAGAAAATGAACGAAATGGTTCATAATAATAAATTAAGAGAAGAACAAATAAAATACTTTAAGGATTTTGCGAACAAGATGCTGATTGGAAAAAAAAATCCATCAGATTTAATTGTAAAAAAATTAAAACTTTAATTAATAAATACTTTTATGACTATTTTTTTCTTTTATTAATTTTTAAAAACTCTCTAATTTTTTTACCATTATATAATTGCCTAGGGCGACTAATTCTGTTATCACTTTCTGTCATTTCCTTCCATTGAGCAATCCATCCAACAGTTCTTGCAACAGCAAAAATAACAGTAAACATTGATTCTGGTAACCCAAGAGCTTTTAGAATTATCCCAGAATAAAAGTCAACATTCGGATAAAGTTTTTTCTTAATGAAATATTCATCGTTTAGTGCTATCTCCTCTAGTCGCGTTGCTAATTTAAAAAGGGGAACATTGAAATTATCAACTTCATTGAGAAGATTATGACAATATTTTCTTAGTACATTAGCTCTAGGGTCATGACTTTTATATACTCTATGGCCAAATCCCATTAATCTAAATGGATCATTAGTATCTTTTGCTTTTTTTATGTACTTATCAATATTTTCTTCTTTTTCTATTACGTTTAACATTCTAATTACCGATTCATTTGCTCCACCATGTGCTGGACCCCACAATGATGCAACTCCTGCAGCAACACACGCAAATGGATTTGCACCAGATGAACCGGCGATCTTGACAGTGGATGTTGAGGCATTTTGTTCATGATCGGCGTGAAGTATTAATAATTTGTCTAAAGCATCTATACTTGCTTGACTAGGTTTATATTCACCACAAGGAGTGGAAAATAACATGTGAAGGAAGTTTTCACTATAAGATAGTTCATTTTTTGGATATATAAAGGGTTGTCCCAGAGAATATTTATAAGCCATAGCTGCCATAGTTGGAATTTTTGCAAGAAGTCTACTTACAGCAACCCACTTTCCTCTACTAGAAGAAAAATCATACGTTTTTTCAGGATAGAATGACGATAATGCACCAACTATTCCAACCATAACTGCCATTGGATGAGAATCTCTTCTAAATCCACTATAAAAACTTAGAATTTGTTCATGTAACATTGTGTGGTGTGTAAGTATATTGATGAATTCATTTTTATTTTGTTTGTTAGGTAAATCTCCATTAAGCAAAAGGTAACAAACTTCAGTATAGTCAGAGTTTTCTGCTAGATCTTCAATTTTGTAACCCCTATGCAGTAAAATCCCTTTTTCACCATCTATAAACGTGATTTCAGATTTACAGCTAGCTGTTGATTTAAAACCTGGGTCGTACACAAACATTCCAGTTTTTTGATAAAAACTACTTAGGTCGGCTACGGATGGACCACAGGAACCTTTTTTTATTTCAAACTCATATTGTTTACCATTTCTATTGTCTTTAACTGTTAATGTTTTTTTCATAGTTTTTACTAATTGTTTAATCTTTTTATAGTTTCTCTCTTACCAATTATTTTAATTAATCTAAAAATGGATGGTCCTAAAATACTGCCTGTTAAAAGTAATCTTAAAGGTTTTCCGATTGATTTAAACGATATTTGGTATGATTGAATGGTCTCTTTTATGCATTCTTCAATATTTTCTTCATTCCAGTCAATTATACCAGAAAATTTTATAACAAGAGAATCTTTATAACTTTCAAAGTTTTTAATATTTTCCTTCTCTTCTTCACTAAAATTTTCTTTTATCTCTGATAATTCATTAATATTTAAAAATATTTCATTTAAAGATAAAGATCTATCTTTATAAAGAGATATTAATTCTAGTATTTCTTTTTGTTTAAAAAAGATATTTTGATATTTTTTATTTGAAATTTTTTCATAATTATTAAGTATATCTAAATTCTCGGCTTTTTTTATATAAAAATTATTTAGAAAATTTAATTTATTTTCATCAAACTTAGCAGGTGATTTTCCCAAATTATAAATTTGGAATTTTTTTTTCATATCTTTAATAGTAAAGATTTCCTCATCACCATGTGACCAGCCTAATCTGATCAAATAATTTATTAATGCTTCTGGAAGGTATCCTTTTTGTTTATATTCAAGAATTGAGGTTGCTTTATCTCTTTTGGAAAGTTTTTGATTTTGTTGGTTGTGAATTAAAGACATATGTGAAAATTTTGGTTTATAATTTAGGAAGTCAAATATTATTTTTTGCCTAAATGAATTTGTCAAGTGATCATCACCTCTTATTATATCTGTTACTTTCATATCAAAGTCATCAATAGCTGATGAAAGTAGAAAGGTAGGCGAACCATCACTTCTTAATATGATGTAATCATCAATTTCATTAAAATCTACCTTAACTTTTCCCTGTATTGTATCTTCAAGAATATAATTACCATTTAGTGGCGACTTTATTCTTACAGAAAATTTTCTGTTAGGAAAATTATTTGATTTATCACGCCATTCACTAACAAATTTTTTTTTACCTGATTTAAATTGTTTCAAGTAATCTTTCTCATGAAAACATTTGTATGCTAGACCACTTGATAGCAGAGAGTGAGCGATTTTTATATGATGACTTCTATTTTTACTTTGATATACAATCTCATCGTCAATAGATAGCCCAAGCCATTTTAGACTTTCAATTATTAAGTTTGTGAACTCTACAGAGTTTCTTGATTGATCTGTATCTTCTATTCTAAGTTTAAATTTACCATTATTAACTTTTGCATGAAGAAAATTGAAAAGAGCTGTTCTTGCACCACCAAGATGAAGTGATCCTGTTGGTGAAGGCGCAAATCTTGTAACGATAGCCATTTGTAATTAAAGTTTTAAATTAAAATTTTCTTATCAAACCGACAAGTTTACCTTGTATTCTTACTCTACCTTCACCAAAAATTCTAGTTTTATAATTTTTATTTGCAGGCTCAAGAGCTATTGAATTTTTAAAAGATCTAAATTTTTTAAGAGTTACTTCATTTTCATCAATTAAAGCAACAACAATGTCACCAGTATTAGCTTTTTGTATTTTTTTTATTACCACTATATCACCATCAAAGATTCCTTCTTCAATCATAGAGTCACCATTAACCTCAAGAGTAAAATGTTCATCCCTATTATTTATTAAATAATTTGGTACAGAAATTTGTTCAAAACTACCTGTAACAGCCTCTATTGGGTTTCCAGCAGCAATTCTTCCTAGAAAAGGGATTTCAGTTTCATTTATTGTTTTTGAAGACTTAGAAAACTCCTTTATTTCCAAAGCTCTTGCTTTGTGAGGAATTCTTCTTATATACCCTTTTTCTTCTAAACTTGTTAGTAATTTGTGAATACCTGACTTTGATTTTATGTTTAAATTTATTTTCATTTCATCAAATGTAGGGAATAATTTTTTATCTCTATAGTATATTTTAAGGTAGTCTAGAAGTTTTTTTTGTTTTAGTGTAAGCATATCAATGTTCTACATAAGTTCTACCTAATAGTCAAGTTTTATATTTGTTCTTTTTTTAGATTATTAAAAAGTAGAATATTTGCTTCTTCTCCAGGCCGAATTTCTTTTGCATATGGTGCTCTGATAATTAAGCCATCACAAATATTAAGAGTATTTAAGAGTGAGCTATCTTGATTTTCAAAAACTTCAAAATAATTACTCTTTATAGAAACACGCTGAAATGTTGTTAGTTCTTTGTTTTTTTTTATAATTCTTTTAGAGATGAAGCTCTTTGTTGTAAAATTAGAATTTTGTATTCCAGAAAAAGAATTAATAAAAACTGGAAAAAAATTAATCATTGATACAAAACATGAAACTGGATTGCCAGGTAATCCCAAAAAAAATTTATTTCTAGAAAATTTCCCAAAGGTTGTAGGTTTTCCTGGTTTAATGGCAACTCTTTCAAATAGAATTTTTAGTCCAATTTTAATTAATGATTTTTTTACAATATCATATTTTCCTCTAGAAATTCCTCCACTTGTTATTAAGAGGTCAAAGTTATTAAATTTGTTACACTTTTTTAGAAATTCTTTTTCATTATCTCTTGCAAAGTCAATGTTAATTATTTTCCCACCAAAGTATTCTACAAAAAATTTTATGAAAATATTATTTGTTGATGGAATAATGCTATCTGATTTTATTTCATCACCTGTACAAATTACCAATACCTTTGGTTTTTGAAGTACTTTTACTCTATTTATTTTCATTGATTTTGCTAATGCTAAAGCACGTAAAGTAATAATTGATCTCTTCCTAAGATATATTTTATTTTTATGTATGTCAGAGGCTTTGTATCTTATGAAATCATCTTTTGGATGAGATAATATTTGTATGAAATTATCTTTTATAATAAAATTTTCTTTAGGAATTATTTTTTTATTTTTACCATAAATAGGTCCACCAGTATAAATAAGAGAACACTCACCAGGTTTGAAACTTTTTGCATTAGGATCACCAGCTTTAGATTCGTTGGCAATTAGTAATTTTCTTTTTTTTTCCTTTTTATGCATTACAGCACCATCCATAGAAGATAAATCTGTTCTTGGAGAATCAATTTTAGATCGATAGTCACTTAATAAAATTCTTTCAAGAGAATTTTCTAAATCTATAAGTTCATGTTTATTTGACTCGAGAACATTTTTTCTTATGATTTTACATGCTTCATTAAATGTCTTTGTCAACATAGTTACCTGATTTCCCTCCACTTTTACTAATCAACCTTATGTCCTGAATTAAAATTTTTTTGTCTATGCTTTTACACATATCATAAACTGTAAGACAAGCAATTGAACAAGCAGTTAAAGCTTCCATTTCAACACCAGTTTTATAGTCAGTTTTCACTGAAGAAATTATTTCTATTGAATGATTTATAATGATTTTTTTAAACTCTATATCAATTGAGTTTAAATTAATATTGTGACAAAGAGGAATTAACTCATGAGTTTTTTTTGCAGCCATTATTGCTGCTAATCGTGCTGTATTAAATATTTCTCCCTTTGGACTTTTTTCAGAGATAACTTTACTAAAAGTTTTTTTATTAAAAACAATAGTTCCTTTTGCTTTTGCAACACGCAAACTATTTTTTTTTACTGTAATATCAACCATATTTACATTTTTATTTTTTTTTATATGAGAAAAGTTCATTTTTTAATTAATTCTTCAGTTTTGTGTTTTATATTTTTTGCAGACATGAGAGATTCACCTATGAGAAATGCATCGGCTCCATTCATAGAAAGCTCTTTTAATTGATTATTTTTACTTATACCACTTTCACAGATTTTAATTATGTTATCAGGTATTATTTTTGATAGATTTTTAAATGTATTAAGATCTACATTAAGGGTTTTCAGATTTCTATTATTTATTCCAATGCAATCAACATTTAATTTTAATGCTCTATTTAATTC
>MDTB01123791.1_pt1 | contig 22604 bp, 23 predicted proteins | sample 811161 | NCBI WGS metagenome assembly MDTB01 (sample SAMN05326650, study PRJNA326480) | marine metagenome | isolation source: seawater | place: Mediterranean Sea | collected 2009 | reverse complement strand
TAAAGAAATTGGTAAAAGTGATGATAAAATTAACTGAATACCAATTCCACACAAAAAAATACGTTGAGCAAACTTATCAGGAAAAAATATCAAATTGGTTCTTTATTAAAGTTTGGATATTTTTCACAAGATGCTAAATAATCATTTTTAAAATCTAAAATTGACGTATCTGACTTAAATTTAAGATAATTACAAACACATTCTTGCTCTGAAGATAAATCTGAACATTTTATAAAATAATTTTTTAAAAATAGCGATAAGAAAAGTAATAGAACAGAGAAAATAATTATTCTAAATAAATGCTTTTTCGCTTTTATGAAAATAGATATAAAAATTAGTAAAAAACCAACAAATAATATCAATAAATCAAATGTATCAATACCTCCCCAAAAATCTTTTTTAAATAAATAAAATAAGCATGCAAAAATTATTAAGATTAAATAATATTTGTAACTAGAAAGGGTACTTATAAGTTTCATGTTTAAAAAACCTTTTCATAATTTTAATACACGCATCTAGCACTGCACCTTCTGCGGAGTTAGAAGGTGTTATATAATCAGAATATTTTTTAGCCTCTTTTCTGGCATTATTAGGTGTTATACTAAAATGACATTCTTTTAAGATTTTAGCATCATAAATTCCATCTGCCATGTATATGGTATTTTTAAAACCAAATTTGGCTTTAAAAAATTCATATCTATTTTCTTCAGGGACTAAAGTTAATTTAAAACCCATATCTTTAGATATCCTAGACTTTGATATACCAAGACCTCTTCTGTCAGCTGTTATAAACCCAATATTTATGTATTTAGATAAAATTTTCAGACCATCACTATCATGAGCACCAAATTCTTTATAAATTTTTCCTTTTGTAGAATATAAAAATTTTCCTGATGTCATTACACCATCAACATCTAGAATAAAATTTTTAATGTTACTCAATTTATATATTTTTATTTATAAATTTAAAAATTCCTCTGGAGTCTAAACCATAATATTTATATAAATTTTCAACCTCATCGCTTTGGATAAAAACATCTTTTAGTCCATGCATATAAACTTTTGGTTTATTATCTAAATCAGATATTGATTCAAGTATCGCTGAGCCTAATCCACCATAAATACTATGATCTTCAACTGTAAAAACTTTTTTTGTTTTTCTTAATAAATTTTTAATTTTAGATTTATTTAAAGGTTTTATAGATGGAATATTAATGAGACCAATTTTTTTTCCCATTATATTTAACTTTTCAACAGCTTCATAGCAATTTTGAAGAGTATTGCCTGAAGAAATAACTATACCATCTTTAAAGTTTTTATTTATTGTAACAGGATATCCTTCTTTAAATTTATAACTAGAAGTAAAAAATTCTTTATTAGCTTGTCTTGAAATTCTTATATAAATAGGTTTATTTGTTCGGATTGAGTATTCCAATATTTTTTTAGTCTCAATAGCAGTGGCAGGTTGATAAACAGACATATTAGGGATAGACCTCATTACTGCTATATCTTGAAGACCAGCTTGACTAGGACCATCCGGACCTATTAAACCTCCATGTGTTCCTGCTATTATAACATTTGCATTATTGAATGATATTGATGTTCTAATTTCTACATTTTTACCTGTTAGAAAGGCACCGAAACTTGAAACGACTGGTTTTAAGCCAGCAAGAGCGAGACCAGCTGATATTCCGATAGCATTAGCCTCTGCTATTCCTGTTTCAATAGAACGCTCAGGAAATTCTTTGAAGAAATAGCTTAGTTTTGTTGCAGCTTTTAAATCAGGAGAAACTGCAAAAATTTTTTTATTTTTTTTACCTAAATCTCTAAGAGTTAAGCCAAAAACATCTCTTATAGCTAAGTTCTTCATATATCTAGTTCCTCTATGGCTTTGGAATAATTATCTTTGTTTAATTTCGCAGAGTGCCAATGATTGTCGTTTTCCATAAAACTTATTCCTTTACCTTTAATCGTATGAGCAATAACAACTGTATTTTTATTTAACTTTTTTATTTTTAAAGCTTTTTTTATATCTTTATAGTCATGCCCGTTTATCTCAATAACTTCTAGATTAAAACTAGATAGTTTCTTTTTTAAATTTCCTAAATCCAAAGTTTCTTTAACAGACATCTCATTTTGATATTTATTATAATCAATTATTGTTATTAAATTTCTTAAGTTGTTGTTTCCTAAAAATAAAAGAGACTCCCATATTTGACCCTCTTGCATCTCACCATCGCCAAGAATGCAAAATGTTTTCTTGTTTTTATTTAAGTGTTTATTCCCAATTGCATATCCAATAGCAACTGAAAGACCTTGCCCTAATGCTCCAGTACTACAATCAATCTTTTTAAAGAGAAGTCTATCAGGATGACCTTGTGTTTGGGACCCTATTTTTCTTAAGTTGAAAAATTCTCTTTTAGACAAAAGTTGATTTTGATAAAGACATGCATAGTAACCTGGAGCAGCATGACCTTTTGATAAAATAAAGTTGAAATCTTTTTCATATTTATAGATAAAATGAGTTAACTCAATAATTGAGAAAGAAGGCCCAATATGACCTGAGCCAGCTTTAAAAACACTTTTTAAAGTATTTTTTCTAATTTTTTTGCAATCTTCATTAAATTGATTAATACTCATAATCTTATTTGCTAAGTTAATTACATGTTTATAGATTCAAATAATAAAAGTCTAGGTTCAATTTTTGATGAGTTATTTGATATTTGTATTATTGGTACAGGCCCATCAGGATCTGTTATATTAGAGCAATTATCTAAAGATAAAAATAAAAGCATTTGTGTAATTGAGTCTGGTGATTTTAAAATTAAAAATGAACATTTAAAATTGAATGAAGGTCAAAATCCTTTTCTTGGCAATTATCCTCATGAAAATTACTCAACTAATTATGGAAGATTAAGACAAATAGGAGGCACCTCAAATGTTTGGGCTGGGTGGAGTAGTCCATTAAATAAATTTGATTTTGAAAAAAGACATTGGATTGAGAATAGTGGTTGGCCAATAACTTACGATGAATTTAAAAAATATTTTTTAAAAGCAAATGACTATCTAAAGTTAGCAGAATACGAATATTTTGATACATTATTGAATTGCACAAAAAACAACAATCATGATCAAATCGATAATTTCTTAGTACATTATTGGCAATTTTATAAAGAGCCACTAAATTTTAGAAAAAAAATTTTAAATAAATTTGAAAAATATAAAAATGTTAAAATTTTTTATAATTTAAATTGTAATGAATTAATCTTAGATAATGATTTAAAAACTATTCAAAAGATTAATTGTTCGAATTTTAATAATGAAAAAATTCAAATTAAGTCTAAAATTTTTGTTTTATGTTGTGGTGGCATTGAAAATGCCTCGCTTTTATTAAATAGTAATACTCAGGAGTCAAAGGGAATAGGAAACAGAAACTCTCTCGTGGGCAAATACTTTATGGAACATCCACATATTACAATTTCAAAAAATCGAGTAAGTACTAGAAGTTACTTTAAAAATTTTGAAAAAATGAATATTGCAGATAAACCTGATGTTTCTAAACTTGCTGGCTTAGTATTAAATTATGAGATACAAGAAAAAGAGTCTATCAATAATGCTATCACTGTATTTTCAAATCATAACTTATTGGAGATATCCTCAGCAGTAATTGCCAGATATTCTTTTGTTTCAAAGGTATTCCCAATAAAATTTTTGAGTTACATCAAAAAATTAATAAATGAGACTCCTTTTGCAATACTCGATTTATTTAATTTAGTAAAATTTAAATTAGATAATAATTTTAACAATTACAGCATTATAAGAATAGAACAAGAACCAACAGTGTCAAATAGAATAGAACTATCTCAAAATAAAAATTTGTTTAATAAAAATATTCCAATTTTAAAATGGACTTTAAATAGCAGAGATAAAAAAACTATTGATGTTAATCAGAGGTATCTCTCAAGTTATCTTTTAAAAAACAATATAGTTGATAGAATTGAAAAACATCAGAGTGATATTATTTTTGGAGTAGGTCATCATATGGGAACAACTAGGATGTCTTATAGTGATAAAGATGGGGTAGTTAATTCTGACCATAAGGTTTTTGGTTATAAAAATCTTTATATTAATGGAAGTTCTGTTTTTCCTACTTCTGGATCTGTAAATCCTACTTTAACAATACTAGCTTTATCTTTTAGACTATCTGAAATTTTAGATAAAAGAATGAAAGATTAATTTAATGTGTGGGATAGTTGGTTATTTATCTTCATCAAAATTAATCAATCACGAACTAATTAATGATTTATTAAATTCAATAAATCATAGAGGACCAGATAGTAGGGGAATTTATAAAAATGAAAATTTATCGATAGGCATGAACCGTCTATCAATAATTGATTTGGAAAACGGAGATCAACCTTTTGTTAGTGATGATAAAAAAGTAACAGTTATATTTAATGGTGAAATATACAATTTTCAGTATCTAAAAAAAAGATATTTAGCAGATGTCTCTTTTAAAACTAATTCTGACGGAGAGGTAATACTTCATGGATATAGAAAATATGGTTTAAATTTCTTCAATAAGCTTAACGGTATTTTTGCTATTGCTATTTGGGATGATTTAAAAAAGAATTTAATTCTAACTAGAGATCCATCAGGAATAAAACCTTTATATTATCTAAAAAAAGAAGACAAAATTTTTTTTTCATCTGAAATTAAAACTTTTATTAAAAATAATATTTCAAAAAAAGTTAATAAAGAGGGTCTTCTACAGCTTTTTACCTCAGGTTATATTCACCATCCATCAAGTGCTTTGAAAAATTGTTTTCAAGTTAATCCCTCTGAAATTATATTGATAAGCAATGATTTGACTATTACAAAAAATAAAATCAAATATGAACCAAGCGAAAATGGCAATTTTAATTATAATAATTTTAAGAATTCTGAAGAATACTTATATTCTATCATAAAAGATGCTGTAGATAGACAACTGATCTCTGATGTTCCCATAGGTCTTTTATTATCTTCAGGAATGGACTCAATGGGGTTACTTTCAATAGTCAGAGATTTAGGAAAATCTGATAATTTAACTTCTTATACTGCCTTTTATCCTAATAAAGATTTTAGCGAAAATATATTAGTAGAGAATTTATGTAAAATTTGGAATATCAAGAATCAATCAATAAAAATTGAAAACTCGCACATAAGAGAAGATTTTCATAAAATGATTTCAACATTTGATAATTTTGATTTTATCCCAGTATTTGCATCAAAGTATCAGGTCTGTAAATTAGCAGGAACAAATCACAAAGTATTATTAGCTGGTGCTGGAGGTGATGAGCTTTTTTCTGGATATCCCACTTATTTAGCATCTCACATAAGAAAAAGACTGCCATTTAGTAAAAGTGTATTTAATTTAGTTAAAAGTTTTTATAAATTTAAAGATCAAGGCATTCATCTAAGTAATTATGAAAAAATTTATAGATTTTTAGAGGGCTCTAGTCTAAGTGATAAATATTTTCATTTTTTTTGGAGAAATATCTTAAGTAGGAAAGACTTCAATGAAATAGAATTTTTCAATGGAGATTATGAAAAAATTTTTCAAAATCAAATTTATTATTATGAAAAATTTGAAAAAGATTATTCCAATTTTGATCGTTTATTATCAGAGGTCGATTTAAATACCTGGTTAATTGACCATGCTTTGGCTCTTTGGGATAAGGCTGGTATGGCCCATTCCATCGAAATTAGGGTACCATTTCTTGATTTAGAACTAAAAAATAATTTAATAAAAATTCCAGATAAAATAAGATTTTCCAAAATTGGAAAAAAACTCTTACTTAGAAAAACTTTTGAGTCTAAGTTACCAAAAGAAATTATAAATTTTCCTAAAAAGGGATTTAGTGTTCCTGTCAGAGATTGGCTTACATCTAACGAAAATAAAAATTTTTTTAAAGAAATATATTTTTCATTACCCAAGGGAATTTTCAAAGAACAATATTTATCTGATCTCTATAATCGTTTTGAAAAAATGTCCTCCAACGAAAGTTATAAAATTTGGATTATTACTTGTTTAAGTAGTTGGATGAATCAATACAATATTAAATTTGAATAAGTAATAAAAATAGTTTAAACAGTATTTATGTCTAAAGTTGAAAATATAAGTAATGTTCAAAAAATAGATAAACCTTGGGGTCATGAAATATGGCTTGCTTCATATTACAATGATAGTAAGTATGCTCTTAAAGAAATACTTATAAAAGCCCCCCACAAATCCAGTATCCAATTTCATGAAGCTAAAGAAGAAACAAACTACATTCAGTCTGGAACTGGCTTACTGATGTTATCAAAAGATCCTATAGATATAAAAAAGTTTAAAGATGGCGAATATAGCAAAGATGATCTAAGTTCAATTGTAAGTTCTCTAGAGTCTATTGAGCTAACAAAAGGTGTAGTTTTTCATATTAAGCCTGGTTATATTCACAGAGTTATCGCCCTCACAGATTTATTAATGATAGAAGCTTCAACTCTAGAGCTCGATGATGTATTTAGAATACAAGACGACTCTAATAGGGGTCATGGAAAAATAGACTCCGAACACAGATAAAAAGATATAATATTATAATGCATAATTATAAAGTATGTATTACAGCTGCCGGTCTTGGTTCTAGGATTTCTTCAATTTCAAACATCAACAAAGCTCTATTGCCGATTAATCAAGGTAGTATTATTTCTAAGATTATTGATAAATTTCCAAAAAATGTTGAATTCGTTATAGCTGTTGGATATCAGAAAGAAAAAATTATTAATTTTTTAAATATTGCACACAAAAACCGAAAAATAAAAATAGTTGAAGTAAAAAATTATCAAGGAAAAGGAAGTGGCCCAGGTTTTACTATGCTTCAATGTGAAAAATATTTAAAAAGTCCTTTTATATTTATTGCTTGTGATACTCTAGTTGAAGGCAAAATTCCCCCACCTAATAAAAATTGGATTGGAATATCTACAATTTCAGATCCAGAACCATACTTGGTTGTAGAAAAAGATAAATCAGAGAAAGTTACCCGTTTCTTTGATAAAAAAAGTAGCAATTTCCTATATTGGAATGGATATAAAAATTACGATTGCAACTGTTTTATTGGACTTGCTGGTGTTCATGATACTAAAATTTTTTGGGATTCATTAAAGAAAAACAAAGAATTAAATAGTGGTGAATACCAAGTCTCTAATGGCTTAGAGGGTCTTAAAAATAAAAATCTAAAATGTATTGATTTTAAGTGGTTTGATACTGGTAACGAATTTAACTATGTAAAAGCTCTAAATTTTTTTGGAAATAATAAAGTTTTACCAAAACCTGATGAGTATTTTTATCTTCAAAAAAATATTGTTATAAAATATTTTCAGGATAAATCAAAAGCTACAGAAAGAATTAAAAAATCAAAACTTTTAAAAAATCATATACCTAAAATGATTAAAAGTGATGGTAACTTTCTCGCCTATCATTATGAAAAAGGTGAGCTTTTATCTGAAATTAAAGATAAAGAGGTTTTTTTAAATTTTTTGAATTTTGTAAATAAAAATTTTTGGTTAAAGAGTAATAAAAGACAAAAAAAAATAGTCGATAATGCTTGTAAGAATTTCTATAAGGAAAAAACATACTCAAGACTATCAATGTATTTTAAGAGAGCGTCTTTTCAAGATAGATCTCAGATCATTAATAAAATTAAAGTACCAAAAATTTCAAATATCTTAAAAAAAATAAAATGGGATAATATTTTTGACTCTTATCCGATTTTATTTCATGGTGATCTTCAGCCAGAGAATATTATTTATAATTTTAAAAAAAAATTTATTTTACTTGATTGGCGAGAAAATTTTGGAGCTTCTAAAATTTATGGTGATATATATTATGATTTTGCAAAACTTCATCATGCACTAGAGATTACAGGTAAGGTCATAAGGGCAAATAAATTTAATGTTAAAATCAATGAAAAAGAGGTTAAGTATTCTTTTAGTATTCGACCACATTTAATCAGAAATATTAAGATATTTGAAAATTTTATTTATGATAATGGTTTTGATGTGATGAAAGTTAGAATTCTAAGTGCATTGGTTTTATTAAATATTGCTTCTTTACATCATTATCCATATTCAGAACTGCTGTTTCATCATGGAAAATTAAAATTATTTCAAGTTCTTAGCAATAATGATACTTTTGTAAAATAAAATTTGAAAATAGATGAATAAACTAGACTTAATTAAACTTTATTTTAAAGAAAAAGCATCAATAGCGGATAATATTGAAATTGAAACAATTCACATTTTATCTGAAAAATTAATTGATACATACGATAATGATGGAACTGTCTTTGTTATGGCTAATGGAGGTGGTGCATCAGCAGCAGAGGGTTTTGCAACGGATTTAAGAACGCATCCATTTGTGTTAGATGACAAATCAGAAACAACAAATATTAGAAGATTGAAAGTTGTGGCACTTACAGAGTCATCAGGAGCCCTAACCGGTATTTCAAATGATATAGGTTATGATTTTATATTCTCAGAACAACTTAAAAATTTTATGAGGTCACCTGAAATAAACAAAAACGATTTGGTAATAGCTTTTTCAGGTTCAGGAAATTCTAAAAATATAATAAATGCTATAAATTATGCAAAAGAATATTCAGTATTTACTTCATGTATCTCAGGTAGAGGTGGAGGTAAATTAAAAGTCATTGCTGATTTAAGTGTTATTATTCAGGGAACTTCAAATTTTCCTGGCCAAACAGGAAAAAATGATAACAACTTTCACATAGAAGACTTTCAAGTTTCAATAACTCACATCCTTACTGGTATGTTGAGAAATCATGTTGAAAAATAAAAATTTATTTTGATTAATAAAAATACAAATCTTTATATATCTATCGCAGCTAATCCTGGCAATATAGGAGCAAATTTTTATAATAAAAAATTTAAAAATAATTCCCTGAACTCTATTTATTTACCTATTAAACCTAATTCGAATATAAAAAATTTAAAAAGTACACTTAAGTTTTTGAATATAAAAGGATGTAGTGTCTCTATGCCTTATAAAAAAAAAGTTATATCTATTTTAGATAGTGTTGAAAAAGTTGCAAAGAAACTACAATCTGTAAACACAATAGTCCAAAAAAATGGAAAATTTATTGGATTCAATACAGATGCATACAGTATATCAACAATTTTAAAAAGTGTTCTTAAAAAAAAAAATCAAAGAGTGCTAATTATAGGAAATGGCGCTATGTCAAGAGTCTTTGTTCACTACCTTTCGCATTCTAAATTTGTTAAATCAATTTATTTAACTTCTAGATCAATTAAAAAAAATTATTACAAATTTTATAATACAAAAAGAATCTCTTTTGTTGATTGGAAGAAGAAGAAAGACATTGAATGTGATTTATTTATTAACGCAACACCGTTAGGAATGATCAAATATCCTATTTTCCCTGTGAACCAGTTTAATTTTGATAAAAGCTATCAGATTTTAGATGTGGTAGCTCTGCCAGATGTGACAAATTTATGTAAGTATGCCAAAAAAAATCGAATAAAATATATTGGAGGTAAGAGATTTGCTAAATTACAAGCTGATAAACAGTACGAGATTTATTGCAATTTTAATAAACCTTAACAGACGATGAATAGATTAACAACTAAATCAAATTTTTTAGAGGCAACTCTGGTATCATTTCCTATTTGGATACCTTTTCTATATTATTTTTTGCTAAATGAATTCCCTGCTTATGAATTAGTTTATTTATACTTTATTTTTTTCGTATTAGGTGAATTTCATTTTGGAGCAACTTGGGTTTTTTTAATTGATAAATCAAATAGAAATTTTATGAGGGAACATTTTTTTTATGCCTATACAGTACCTATATTAATGATTATATTTTTTGTATCTACTTGGTTCTTCATAAGCCCATTTATTGCTTTTTTTTTATCAACTCTATTTAATATATTTCATGTAACAAGACAAAGTGTCGGCATTACTAAACTATATGCCTCTGACTCTTTGACACGAATATTTCCACAACTTGTTGTATATGTTAATTCTTTTATGCCGTTATTCTATGGTTTTTTAAAATATGTAAATATTGATTTTATAAATCTTTACTTTGTTGATGTGGTCTTTTTTATTACTCTATCAATATTGATTATCTCAATAATTGCTTCACTGTTTATTCTTTTTTTAAATTTCAAAAAATATTCAAATCTATGTTTTTCTACAATTACAGGTAGTGTTCTCTATGCACCTTTTTTATTAGACATTTCTTTTATTCAAGCAGGGGCAATGGGCATAGGAATGCACTACATTCAATATATTACACTTCAGATGATAATTTTCTTTAGAAAAAGAAAAACAATATCTTATGAAGGGATATATGACAGGGTTGCAAACAATTTGATAGTCATTAGTATATTCATTTTATTTTACATACTGATAATGGGTATGCTTCTATATTTTGGAAGAGATCATACAGCTAATAGTGATGAATTCTTCGCTAGTGGTCTTAATTTTTTATATTTTATACCATTTATAATGCATAATATTCATTTTTATGCTGATATGTTTATTTGGAAGTTTTCAAATCCTCATATAAGAAAAAATATTGGTTCTTTTTTATTTGGATAGTTTTTTTGCCCTAATACCCCAATTGTTACCTGCACTATCATAAGTTTTTTCAACTTTAAAACCAACAGATTCAATCTCACTAATTATTTCTTTTTTTGAATAAAATTTTGCATAAAGAGGATTTAACTGATCAAAAATAATTTGTTTTCTATTTAGAAAATTATTTCTTGAAAACCTTTTTAAAAGATACTCTTTCATAGGTAAATTAAAGGGTAAAATTTTACAAATAAACATATAAGGTATTAAAGAATAATTAATCAAAGACGAGATAAACATCAATATTTTATCATCAAGTTTAGAGCAAAATCTCAATAATTTAAGCATCAACATCAAAAATTTATTATTTTCTTTTGCATAGACAGAGCATAAAAATACCCCATTATCTTTAAGATGATTAAAAATATTTTCCAGGACATCTCTTGGATCTTTAATATGATGAATGACTCCCAAAGAGAAAAAAAAATCTATTTTCTTATCGAGTTTAAATGAAGCACCATCTTTATTGATTACACTCAAGTTTTTAAATGAATTATTTTTTTTTATTACATCAATAGAATTGGAGGGCTCTATGCTATAAAAATATTTTGGATCATGATTGCATAAAATCTTAACAATTCGTCCTGATCCAGAACCCACTTCTGCAATTTCTTTATCTTTTATTTCATTGAAATTAAATACATCGCCTAATAAATCGGAAACGTGTTCATTTCCTGCCCAATAAGGATCATTAGCCTGGTCAAATATATGAAATTGATCACCAAAGTTTTTGACAGTAGTTTTTCTAATATCCTCAGTACTCATTATTCAAGTATCCTTTTAACATAATTTTTTATATTTTTTTTGATATTTTCACTCTTTTTAGGTAGTTTTTTTGCTAGTGTTAAATTCGAAAAATATCTCTCAGTTTTTCTTGAACCAGTTTTTATATTTGTAATTTTGACCATGATATTTTTCTTCATAAATTCTTCTTGTATAATTTTTGCAATATCATTAAACGATACTGAGATGGATGAGGCTAAATTAAAAGCTCCTGTGATTTTTTTTGACATGGCTAACTTTATGTAGTTAACAAGATCATTTATATAAAGGTGATTTCTTATATCTTTACCATTATTAAATATTTTTATTTCTTTATCTTTAAATGCACTTTTAATAAATCTATTTGGCCCATAAGAATTATGAGTATCACCATATCCATAAATAATTGTTGGCCTAAGTATTAAAAGTTTTTGAGGGTCTATTGTATATAAACAAATCTTTTCTCTTGTGAAATGCATTAGTCCGTATAAATCCTCTGGTGAGGGGATAGATTTATCCGTTATTAATTTATTTCCAAGAGAGAAAACTGCATCAGAGCTAAAATAAATGAAATGATTTAATTTTTCGGTTGGGATAGATTGACATAAATTAATTATCATATTCAAATTTAATTCAAATGTATCTAGTCCTTTTCCTTTGTCAGGTGTCAAGGCAGATAAAAACAAAATATTAATTTGTTTATATTTTTTAAAAAGGTTATTTAGTTTAATTTTTGAACTCGATTTAGATAAGTCTATATCTTTGGATGATATAAATTTAAGTTTTAAATTATTTAAATTAAGTTGCTCTTTCAAACTACTTGCAACAAACCCACTTTTTCCAAAAACTAAATAAATTTTTTTCATATATGAACTATCTTAGTATTCTTAAATTTCAAATTATATAAAATTTTGAATGGATCAATTATTAATTTACATTTCTTAAAATTTTTAATCTCATTTTTTGTATAATCATCATTCATTAAAATTACAATATCAGAATTTTTTTGAACGTAATTTAAATCATACATAGTAATTTTTAATTTTTGTGACATACTAACTAACTTTCTATCATTAATTAATAAATTACATTTTTTTTCGAGATATTTTTTATACCTCAATGAGGGCGAATTTTTAATAGATAATGAGTCATTCTTATAACGTAGCCCCAAAATACATACATTTGTGCGCTTTTTTAAAACAAAATTATTATTTAGACAATTAAGAAGTTTATCTTTTTTAAAATCACTAAATTTTAAAAAAAGTTTCGGAAAATTTATTTTTTTATCAATTGTAATCTTAGATAGATTTTCTAAATCCCTTTCTATATTTCCACCTGAAATTCCAAGCCCTGGTGATAAGTAAGATTTGTTTCCTATTCTTTTATCTTTTTGAAGAGAATTTTTAATAGTATCCCAGTTTAAATTATTTTTTATGCAAATCTCATTCATATAGTTTGTCAGAGATACTTGTGAGGCTAAAATTAAATTAATAAACATTTTATTTAATTCTGACTCTTCATATAACATTTCGAAAATTGGACAGTTATATTTTTTAAGAAAATTCAATAGCTTTAGGTTTATTTTGGTATTTAAATTTGGTTTACCTAAAATAATTCTTTCTGGATACATGGCCCTTTCGATAGCATTTCCAAAAATTAGGGTTTCAATAAAATGGTATTTATAGTTATCATACCACTTAACTTTTCTTGTATAACCAACTGGAACTTGGTTCATAATTATTAATGGAACTCTTGTCTTATATTTTTCTATCTTTTTTACTAATTTATCTACATATTTTAATTTATATACATTTTTATTATTAGTTTCTGTATCTTTTGCAAGAAAGATCAACTCTGCCTTTTTTAAAATTTCAAAATCTGATGAGTAAGATAAGTTTTTGGAAAATTTCTTTTGGATTTTCTCCAATCCATTTTCATAAATATTTAATTCTTTATTTTTGTATTTATCAATTATTTCTTCAAAATCTAAAATAACTATTTCTTTTCCTTTAGTTAAAGCAGAGGCAGAATAGCACAAAGATAAGTGTGAAAGTCCAACAAATACAATCATTTAATTAAAATTTTTTTTAATACTTTGCTTATTAATTGATCATTATTCAAGTTTGTATATCCAGGATTTAATTTTCTAAAATATTTTTCTTCATATTTCCATGTAGGATCATTTTTTTCAATTATCTTAGATTTTTCAAGAGGTTTACCAGAAGGTAATTTTCTTTTTCTTTTTATAAAGGTACTAGGCCCCCATTTGCATAGAGAGTAAATGTGATAACTATTTGTTTTGGTAATTAAATTAGTTTCAAAGTGATTTCTCCAGTTAATAGTTGAAATTGTGAAATGTGATGAAAATTTTTCATTTGAGCCAAACTTTACATAATCATAGCAATTAAGTTCATTTTTTTTTCCAAAAAAATAATCATATCTTTTGGGGAGAAAATCAAAGAGAAAAAGGAAAGTATCAAGTAGATGTACACCTAGATCGAAAATAATAGAGTTTTTATCTTTTGATCTCCATGAATTCTTCCAGAGGCCAATTGTTCCATTGCCGTACATCATATCCAAATTATAAATTTTTTGATTAGATAAACTTAATTCTTTTTTTAGATTCATAATATGTGGCTCAAACCTATGATTGTAAGCTGTGTAAATACATGCATTATATTTTTTTGCTTTTTCAATCAAATATTTATAGTTTCTAGCACTTAGTATTAATGGTTTCTCAACAAGAATTTTCTTATTTTTCTTTAAAAAAAAATCAATAGCATCAAATTTTTCTTTCTCAGGTAAACAAATATATATATGTGAGTAATCCCTTGGATTCAAATTTTTATATTGTTTGAAATCAGCCTCTTTATTTAATAGATCCACTGTTTCTATTGTTTGATTAGAGATATTAAGCTTCCTTTTATATCCTTGTGTCCCTAAACCAATAATAAGTGATTTCATCTAAATTAATTACTGATTAAATTTAGCTTATCTTCAATCAATTTCAGTTCTTCGATCACTTTCTTATAACTTACAGGATTATTACCATCAGTTTTACTTACTAATGCAGAACTTATAGAACCTAAAATTGATGCCACTAGAGGATCTTTGGAGCTGTAAAGTCCCAATGAGGAATATGCTAATAAGCCATCTCCACATCCAACAGGATCGATAGCATTATTTTCTAAAGCATCGATAACAAAAAAAGATCTATAGTCATTTGGTTTAATTTTTCTTCTTAAAGTTATAATACCTCTTGATCCTAATTTTAAAATTAAATATTTACATTTTGCTTTTTCATATAAAGCAGATGCTAAAGGCCTAACTGATGAGTCCTGATCAGCCATTGAAAACCTTGCTTCTTTTTCATTTGGAGTAATTAAATCGAAGCCACTAAAGTCAAGAATATTACCCCATCTACTTGCAACCTGACTATCAGCAACTTTTAGCACATTCTTATTAAGAGCTTTAATATAATTAGGTATACTTTCTTTATTAAAAATACCATGCCTAAAATCACTAAAAATAACAATACCATTTTTAAAATTTTTAATAATTTTAGATATTTCATCTTGTAGTATGTTGGATTCTGGACTGTTATCTACAGTATCAACTTTAAGCAATCGATAATTATCTGCGATAAAATATTTCTTTTCTGTTGTGGGTTTGTTGGACTTAAGAGTTAAATCTTTTATTCTATTTTTTTTAGCTGTGTTTTTACAAATTTACCTAATTTATCATCACCTATAGTTGAACAAAAAGAAACATTTGCTCCAGCAGCTTTCATATGCATAGCTACAACACCAGCTCCACCTAAATAATTAGTTTCATCTAAATATTTTACTGAAAATGTAGGAGTTTTGGCATTACTACCTATAAGAGAGGTTTTGACATAGGTGTCAATGATAGTATCTCCAACTACTAGCACTTTTACATTTTTAAAGCTTTCCAATGATTTAAATATCTTATCAAATTTGATTTTTTCGCCATCTAATAAACTCTTTAGTTTGACTAAAGACAAATCTGGTTTTTCATTTTCAATTATTTTTGAGGAGGATAGTACATAATCTCCAGGGGTATATAAGAATTCCCCACCATAACTATTTATTAAATTTATTTCTTCTTGGGTATTTGGGTTAACTTGCCCACTGATATACTCATATCCTTTAACAAAAAGATCAGGTTTAATTTTTAAGATATTTTGAAGAGGTTTTTCCTTAGTATCAATTAATACATAATCTACAAATTCGAGAGCAGCTAGATTTTCTGCACGAAGTTGTTGAGGCACATATGGTCTATGAGATGATTTTTTAATATGAAAATCTGAAGTTATACTTACAATTAATTTATTTGTTTTAGATTTTGCAAATACTAAATGCCTTATATGCCCAGGATGTACTAAATCAAAAACACCATGACACATAGCAATTTTATCCTTTCTTGGAAATTTACCAACTTTTTTTGTAAGTTGTGAGAGGTTAACAATTTTATTCAAATAATTTTTTTTCATGAGTATTTTTTCATAAATTTAAACCATAACTCAGTTTCTTTAGATATATTCTTTTTATTCCAAAGAGGAGCGTTCTTCCAATAATCTATATTTTCTAAAATATTATTAACACCTTTTTCAAAAGAAACTTTTGGACTCCACTTTAAATCAGATACTATTTTATTAATATTGGCATGAGTTACTCTAGGCTCTCCTGGCCTTTCAGGAATATAGGTGATATTTTTTTCTTTATTCAATAATTTAATTAAATAATTTATCGATTTAGGATTTCCACTTCCTAAGTTCCATATTTTTCCATTTAAATTAGTCGTTGCTGCCTTGTAAAAAGCGTTTGCTACATCAGTCACGTATAAAAAATCTCTTTTTTGTTTTCCATTTCCTACAACAGTGAGAGGTTTATTCTCAAGAATTTGTTTTAAAAAAACACCAAATACAGCACCATAGGCACCAGAGGTCCTTGATCTAGTGCCGTAAGCATTGAAAATTCTAATTGAATTAAAATTAAGGTTGTAAACTTTATGCCAGTGTAGACATATTTCTTCTGCTAAATGTTTCGATGAAGCGTATGGATATAAAGGGTTTATTTTATGATCTTCTCTTGTAGGAGTTTTAGCTATTCCATAGCAAGAAGAGGAAGCCGCATAGACAAACTTTTTAATCTTATCAATTTTTAGTTTGGACAATAAATTAACTGTGCCTTGTAAATTATGTTCAAAATAATTTTTTGGGTATTTAATAGATGGAACAATGTCTCCAATACCTGCAAAATGTATGACATATTCAACATCACTTATAAAATTTGATAATTTTTTATCAAATTTAGTTAAGTCAGCTTTGAGAAATTTAAAATTTTTATTATTTGATAAATGTTTTATATTTTGTAAATTCCCACCAGATAGATTATCTATTACTTTTACATTGAAATTTTTACTTAGAAAAAGATCTGTAGTATGGCTTCCTATAAATCCTGCACCACCAGTTATAAGGGCAGTTGACTTCTTATTAGATGATTTCATTCTTTTTTAGAATTTCTACATTAGAGTATTCAATACTATCCATTGTGTTAACTAACAATTTACTTTTGAAAGCTTGGCAAAGAGATGTTACAGCATCATCAATAGAAAATTTTGGTTTAAAACCTAGAACTCGGGTTATTTTTTCTGAATTGACATGGTACGATCTTTTATCATTTGTTTCATTATTAACCTCTATTTCAATGTCCCCAGTATTATAAAATTTTTCAACATTTTTTTTCACTAAATCAGCTAATTCAATTATTTTTTTATTTTCATAACTTACATTAAATACTTCATTATTAATCTTATCAGGCTCTGCTTGAATTATATTTTCATAAGCTCTGCACATATCCTCAACATGTAAATTAGGTCTTTTTTGTTGACCACCACCTAAAACTAAAATTTTTTTTGAATTAACCGCATGATTGGTAAGAATATTTACTGATAAATCTAGCCTACATCTCGGTGCATATCCGCATAAAGTTGCTGGTCTAATGATAGTTCCAACAAACCTCTCATCTAAATATTTTGATAAAATTGGTTCACACAATCCTTTGAATTTATTGTAAAGAGTAAGAGGAACAAGAGGGTGATCTTCAGTAACATTATCATTCTCGGAAAATCCATATACCGAGCTACTTGATGCGTACACAAATCTAGACACACCATTTTTTTTTGAAATTGATACTAAATCTTCAAAACAATCATAATTTATTGATTTGCTAAGTTCTTCATTTAAAGCGAAGCTTGGGTCGTTAGAAATACAAGCTAAGTGAATAACAATATCTATTCCTTCAACGGCAGAACTATAAGTATTTTTATCTCTTATGTCAGCTTTTATTAATTTTAGGTCATCGTTTTCTTTGATATGATTTTTACCATAATAACAAGTGTCATAAATAACAACTTTATTACCTTGATCTACAAGTTTTTTGGTTAACAATGATCCTACGTATCCAGCACCACCTGTAATCAATATTTTTTTCATTTTTATTACTCCTAATTTATATGGATAATTTATTTTTTAAGCCATCTTCGTAAAACATTTGTACTGTCTCTTTGCTATATTCCAAAAGATCTTTATTGCATAATTTAATTTTTACTAACAAATCTTTGGTAATAGTAATAATATCAACATTACATTCATTTGCTTGGTATAAATTATAAATTTCTCTTGGACTAGCCCATAATGTTTTAAAATTTTGATCTAAATTCAACTTATTTAAAGATGAATATATCAACTCAGGATTGATACCTGTATCAGCTATCCTGCCTGAGAATATAGATAAAATTATTTCATTTTTCGGTAAAACTTTTTTTGAAATTAAATCTATTTGTGATGAATGAGTAATAGCAGTGATGTTTACTTTGATATTATTATCAGTTAATTTTTGAATTATTTTACTAGTATCATGACCCTTGGAGTTAGTGATAGGTATTTTAACATAAATATTTTTAGCAAAACTTGCAATTCTTAAAGCTTGTTCGTACATTTCGTTTATATCATCAGATACAACTTCAAAAGATATTGGTTTACCATTTAAAACTTTTAAACATTCAATTATAAAAGTAGAGTAATCACTAATCCCTGCTTTAGCCATAAGAGTTGGGTTAGAAGTAAAACCTTTTATCTGACTAAATTTACTGTACTCGGATATGTCTTGGAGATTAGCCCCATCTAGGAAAACTGAAATCTTCAAATCATCTAAAACGCTAATATTTTCCATAAATCTTGTTATCAAAGAAACATATATTTTTAATAGTTTTTTTCTATATAAAAGTTAAATACTATCTGAAAATGTTCAATAAACTTTTAAATTTTTCTGACATTAATCGAGAATCACTAGAGAAAGTTTTGTTTAAAAAAAATTTGCCTAACAATTTGATTAATAAGAATATAGGATTATTATTTGAAAAGCCATCTACCAGAACGAGAATATCTTTTTCAGTTGGTATCAATCACCTCGGTGGGAACGCAATAGATCTAAAGTTTGATGATTTAAATATTTCAAGAAGTGAAACATTCCAAGATACTTTTAAAGCCCTAAATTGTTATTTAGACGGTTTAGTTTATAGAACATCTGAACATGAAAATTTAGAAGTTGCTTCTAAATATTTTAAAAAACCAATAATAAATGCTTTAAGTGAGAAATCACATCCATGTCAAGCGATAAGTGATATATATACTCTAAAGGAGCATTACGGGAAATTAAGTCTTAATATACTTTGGATGGGTGACCTGAGTAATGTTTGTTTTAGTCTAATTGAAGCTTCACATTTTATTAGTGAATTAAAAATTACTGTGTGTTCACATCAAGATATTATATCTAAGTGCTCTTGGAAAATTCCAGATAATGTTAAATTTATAAATAACCTGAATAATTTTAATTTTGATGAATGTGATTGTGTAATGACAGACGTATTTATATCAATGAATGATAAGGATAACCAAAAAAAGATTGATACTTTAAAGTCATACCAAGTTAATAGTGCAATAATGGATAAGACTAGTGACAAATGTATCTTTATGCATTGTTTACCGGCTAAAGTAGGTTTTGAAGTCACTGAAGATGTTTTAAATGGACCAAAATCTATTGTCTGGCAACAAGCAAAAAATAAAATGATTGCACAAAAAAAAATACTACAATGTATCAATTGGTAAACATAATTTATGACTAAAATGATTAAGTATCATTTTTATTTTCTTTTGATAATTTTGTTATCATCTTGCAATCAATTAGATGCAAAAAAAAAACTAATTAAAATTCCGCAGTTAGATACAATAAGCTTTGACGTTGTCGAAAAGAGGCTTCAAATTGATAAAGAAATTCCATCTAATGTATTATATTTGTTAAATCAATGGTTTAATGAAAAAGTAAAAATAAATGGTTTTGATGGTAAAATTACTTTTAAAGTTGAAGATTATAATGAGGAAATAACTACAATTTCTGATGGCAAAAGGATAGATATTAAACTCAAATTTTTTGCTTTGGTGGAAAAACCAACTTTATCAAAAAAAAAATTTATTAAAGGTGAAGTTAAATCTTATGGGACAATTGAGGGCACATTCTCTCTAAATGATTTTGAAGAAGTAATCCAAAAAACACAGACTGAGATTATCTTACGTTTAAGCAGAGAGTTAAGTTCTAAAATTTAATTTTTATAAAAAGATGGAATAAATAAAATTAATATAGTGAGCATTTCTAGCCTTCCCAAAAACATAGTGCATATCAAGACAAGTTTAGAAAAGTCAGTCATAGAGCTATAGTTTCCATTAGGTCCAATAACTTCACCCAAGCCAGGCCCAACATTTGAAATTGCAGAGGCTGATGCTGAAATACAAGTCAAAAAATCTAGCCCACTAAAAGAAAGCAATAATGCTGAAAAAGCAAATGTTAGAATATAAAGAAAAAAGAAACTCATTACTGCTTCATAAGTCGAGTCATGAATTCTTTTGCCGTTAAAATGACTACTAAAAACAGCATTTGGTTGAAGTATTTTTTTTAAACTCAAATTAATGTACTTAATTAATATCTGGAGTCGAAAAACTTTTAGACCTCCTGTAGTTGATCCTGCACAGCCCCCAATGAACATTAATAAAAGAAACAATACTGACGCATAATTACCCCAATTTTCAAAATTTTCACTTACAAATCCTGTTCCAGAAATAATTGATATTGTATTAAATGAAATAGATATAAATTTTTCAGCTATATTACCTTCAACATATTGATTAGCAAAATAAAATATAATAGTCACAGAAAATAACAAAATTAATAAAAAAATTCTAACTTGATGGTCTTTAAAAATAGTAAATAGATTATTAATTGAAGTTTGTGCAATCACAAGGAAAGGTATACTTCCTAATATCATGAAAATTACAGCAATGAGTAAAATTATATAATTATCAAAGTAAGCAAACGACTCATTATGAGTAGAAAAACCACCAGTTGAAATAGTAGTAAAGCTATGAGCTATAGAGTCAAATAAGCTCATATTATTCAAATAATATAAAGCAAATAAAAGTAATGTTAAAAAAATGTATATCGTAAGAATTTTAGATATCACTGAAGATATTTTTGGAAGAAATTTCTCATATGGATCATCTCCTTCTAAATGAAATAGTTGCATCCCACCTATTCTAAGGAAAGGTAGAATGATTAAAGCTATAACTACTATACCAATCCCCCCTAGCCACTGCAAAAATGCTCTCCAAATTAATAAACCTTTTGGTAATTCGTCTATATTGCTTAAAATTGTTGAACCAGTTGTAGTAATGCCACTCATTGACTCAAATAGAGAGTCTATAATGCTAAGTTTAGTATCTCCAAAAACAAATGGCACTGCACATAAAATTGATACCAATAACCATGACATCACAGTAATAAGAAAAGCTTCTTTGATTTTAATTTTCAACTCTACACTTCTATTTACAATTACTAACGAACCTCCAACAATCAAATAGATAAGTATTGGAACTACATAAGACTGCCAAAGAGATGTTCCGTATAACAATTCAGTTATTAATGGTATAAATAAAAAAAAACCAACAGCACAAATAACGGTGCCACTTACCAGAGCTATTGGTTTAAGATTAAACATTTTGAAAATTTATTATTAATGTAAGTTTTTTTTATTGTAGGGGCTATCTAATGAAAACGCAGGAATATCTATTTTTAATTTTTCACCATTTTTTTGAGATACAAGATAAAAACCTTGCATAATGCCATTGTTTGTTTTTAAGGGAGTTCCACTGGTATATTCAAAAGTCTCACCTGGTCTAATAATTGGAAATTCCCCTACGACTCCTTCACCCTGGACATTCATTACTTTTCCGTTTGCATCAATAATTAACCAATTTCTGTGATTTAATTTTATAGATGAGTCGCCAAAATTTGTAATATTTACTTGATATGCCCATACAAAATGACTCTCTTGAGGCGATGACTGATCATCTAAAAAGTAAGGTGTTACAGTTACTGTAACCCCATTGGTTGTTTTAGAGTACATGATTTTAATATACCCCAAAAAAGGGACATATAGAATTAAATAGATAAATTAAAAAAGTCCTTGAATTAAACCTTTTTCATCTAACATAATAGAATTAGCACTAGGAATTTTAGGAAGACCCGGCATTGTCATGATTTGTCCTGTCACAACAACTATAAAACCAGCTCCAGCAGATAATCTCACTTCTCTTATTGGAACGGTAAAACCACTTGGAGCACCTCTTAAAGAGGGATTAGTTGAAAAGCTATATTGTGTTTTGGCTATACAAATTGGAAGGTCTCCATAGCCACTTTCTTCAAAACCTTTAAGTTGATCACTCACAGATTTATCAATCACAATATCATCAGCTCTGTATATTTTTTGAGCAACAGAACGAATTTTTTCCTCTAGTGATACATTATCTTCATACATAAACTTAAATTTAGAAGGGTCACTTGACTCACAAATTTTTACAACTTCTTCAGCTAACTCTAAAGTACCATCGCCACCATTAGCCCAGTGAGAACAAAGTATCGCTTTTACTCCTAATTTTTCACAACCATCAGAGATAACTTTACCCTCTGCTTCAGTATCAAGAGTAAAACTATTAATTGCTACT
>MDTB01069967.1_pt1 | contig 22604 bp, 22 predicted proteins | sample 811161 | NCBI WGS metagenome assembly MDTB01 (sample SAMN05326650, study PRJNA326480) | marine metagenome | isolation source: seawater | place: Mediterranean Sea | collected 2009 | reverse complement strand
GAAATTTGATCTTATTCATTCAAAGTAGACTTAGCCTTTAGTTTGCGCGAACTTTTTAAACCCAACCATCTGTCCATACTTGATTTCGTTTATTTTTCTGGCACGATAAAGTTCATTTTTATTCTCAAAGTTGCCAATATGACATTATTTTATCATATAACAATGGTAATTTCTTAATGGTTTTTATTAACTAGAACTGACGGGGGACTTTCTTTTGAGGTGTTGAGGCCAAATTATTATACATTGCAATCATCAGCTATTGTATAAGATAATAGATATCATAGTCAAAAATAAAAGGTAGTTATAATGTTTCCCTATGTAAGAACTGCAAAATCTTTTCTTTTTGACAGTTTTCGTCCAAAAATTTCATTAACTGATACACACATTTCTTCTCTTATTTGCTGGCCTTGGGATATTGATATGTGGGGCGAATTAAATAATGGACGCGCTCTCTCACTTTTTGATCTTGGTCGTTACGGGCTTTCTTTAAGGGCGGGTTTATTTTCTGGTTATTTCAAACATAAAATTCATTTGCCGGTGGCAGGTTTGAGTATTCGGTAGCGTCATCGGATAGTTGCGTTTCGGCGGCTTAAGATGCTAACGAGAATTATTTTCCATGACGGACGATTCCTATATTTTGAACAGGTGTTGCTCTTTCAAGATGGTAGTTGTGCTATTCAAAGTTTAGTGCGTGCTGCTGTAGTTGAAAACGCCAAGTTAATTTGCCCTAAAGAGGCAGCTGAGAAAGTCCTAGGCATATATTTAGAACCAATGACTTGCCCAAATTGGGTAAAGAAATGGATTGAGGCTGAAGGGCAAAGACCGTGACCGCCAGAATTATCAATTTGATCTTTTTTGCATTTTTATTTAAAACGTTGATTGAATGGTAAGATAATTGCCTTTAATGGGCAGTTGTTGACGGAAAGCATCACAGGATATAATCGAGTATCGAAGGTTTGGGGTAGTTTCAAAATTAGGTAGAATTACAAATACCTAAATTAGTTATACTTAGATTTTTGTAAAAGATGTGATAAAAACACAAATTGATTGATAAATTATATTTGCAGGATTATTCGACCTAATTTTAAAATAGTAGGAGTAATTTTTTTGAAATAACTTAGATTTTTAACTTTTGACGGTAAATTAAGAGTGTCTCTTTCGAATTTATTGGGGGAGTCTTTGCCGAGACATCAGAAGATTGTTACGTTTAAAAAAAAACTCATTGAAAGGTCGATTTTAGTGTCTTTCTTTGTCTAAGAATTCTCTTAGAATGGATTTCAAGGGTAATTGTTCTTGATGAATAAATTATTGTATATATTTTTTATTTTATTAGTGTTTCCGATCATGAGTAATTCAAGTGCAACCATAAAACTGGAGGATTATATTGAAGCATTTTCATGGAAAAAAAGGATTGTACTTTTAATTGTCAAGGAGAGCCGTATTGATGTCATTAATCGAACAGATGATTTTTTTGAAAGAAATATCTGTGAAAATGAATCAAGAAATTTGAAATTCATTAGAATTGTTGGAGATGAAATTAATAAATTTATTATTCCAAATAGATACAAGAATAAATTTGGTATTTGGTTGATTGGGTACGATGGTCGAGATAAATCCTATTCAAATGATGCCTCATTATTAAAAGAACTTTACAATATCATAGATACAATGCCAATAAGACAAACTGAAATGGGTGAACAAAATAAAAAATGCACCTAAGGTTCACAAGTAAATCCTAGCCTGTGCCATTTTGGCGTTACTGAAGTTCATCGGCAGTTCAAGCGTGAAATGGGGTCGTATTGAGATAAATATCAATAGTGACAGAGGTTGTAGGGAGATTAAAATGTGTGGCCGCTATGCTTTATATGATACATCTAAATTAGATTTTAAAATTGCTCACAATTTAGTTGGGCAAAATTATAATATAACGCCTTCAGCAATAGTTCCTATCTTTGTTGACAATAATGAGGTCAAGCTAGTTAGTTGGACATTCAAAGTTCCTTGGAACGATAAACTCAATATCATTAATGCCCGATCAGAGACTCTTGAAACGAAGAAAGTTTTTCAAAATGCAAAGCGATGTGTCTTCATTGCTAACGGATATTTTGAATGGTCAAGAAAAGAAAAAGTTAAAATTCCTTATTATCACACTTTAAAAGATCAAATTATGTATTTTGGTGGCATTTTTAATGATCACGGCGCATGTATTGTTACCCGTCAAAGCTACCCGATGAAAGTAGAGGTACATCACAGACAGCCGGTCATTCTAAGGTACAATGATTTTGAAAGGTGGTTTGCTTTCAAGCATGATTTTACCTGCGAACATACTCAGGATATGGATATTTTTCAGGTCACTAGGAAGGTTAATTCTCCTAAAAACAATGCTCCAGATAATATTGAAAGAATTTAATACGATTAAGCTCTATTAAATTAAAGCTGTAAATTTGAAAGATGCTCTTTCACAGTTTGGTATTATACATACTTACGGGCCCGCCGTATTATTCGGGGTAGCGTTAATCTAACTCAAAAAATTCGTATCTTCTTTTATTTGAAATGTTTCGTAACGATGAAGCATAGATGTAACATCTATTTATGCTAAAGAGTGTTACTTAATGAGTTGCGGTTGTGACTAGACAAGGGTTGTCCTGATACTAAACCTTAGTATAGGCCGACTGAATAAAAAAAACTAAGTGTTTAATAATATTTGGTTCAAACCTTCAGCAGTCGCTTCATAGGGATAGTACGTATAATCGGCTCCTGAATTTTCAAGCTGGGTTTCGTCACCAAGCGTTCGAATGGGTACAATAATTTTACCAGTAAATCCATATTTTCGAGCCTGAAGCACTGACCAATTTTGACTGTGAAATGTTGGGGTAGCTAATATGATATGATCTAGTTTGCCAAATCTTAATTTTGACCAAAACCCGGGATCCTCAACGTCAGCATAGGTCACTCGACGGCCTAACGACAAATGTTGCTTCACACAATCTGTATCAGCATCGAAGCCAACAACTTTAATGTTGTTATCATGAATCTTTTTAAATATTGCTGTACCTATTCGTCCCATTCCCACAATCATTACATTTGCTTCCCCGCAAGTGTGAGGTTGTTCATCAGGGTGATGTTGCAATCTTTCAAATTTGATTAAAAGCTTCTCAAATAAAACATATATTTCATGGGCATAATTATTTAGAATTGATGCTATCATAAAACTTAAACAAACTAAGCAAACTGTTAAGTTAAAAAGATCGTTTGAGATAAGGTTTCTTTGTTCCCAGTAAGAAGAGAGTATTAAAAGGAATTCAGAATAAGAGGCTAATGAAATTACCACTAAGAACGCTGTATAAGCTCTAAGTTTAAATGAAATCATCAGAATAAATAATATAATAGATTTTATTGATATTACACCTAACATTACGATTGAAGAAAGAATCGTTTGAGTATCTAGTTCTAATTTCATTCCTAACGAAATAAAAAATGCTAAAAGAAGGATCTCTCTTAAGCTCCAAATTTTATTTGATAAGCGTTCGGCTGCTTCATGATTTGATAGGAGAATGCCCATTATAAGGGCCCCAAGTTCTCCGGTGAGACCCACAATCTTAAATAGATAGGCGCCTAGGAATAAGGCAATTACTATAGCGCCTATAAGCTCTAGCTCATCATTTTTTTGTAAGTTAGAGAGAACTTTTTTAATTAGTGGTAATAGAAATATGATAAAAACTAGATAGAGTGCATCGAATGAAATGTTTCCAGAGGTACTAAACAAAAGTAATATAAGGGCAAGAATATCCTGAAATATAAGAAAAATTATAGCAAGTCGGCCATGAAAACTGGTCAATTCTTGCCGCGACTCTAGGGATTTAGAAGCTATAATTGTACTTGAAAGGGTTAAAGCAATGCATAACAATATTTTCATGTGGGGTTCTGCATCGAAATCAATTAAAAAATAATAAATAAGGGCGACGGCTATTGAGTGTATAAAAAAAACAATAATGAGATCTGGATTCAAAAAAGAAGACGGCTTAATTTTTAGACCTAGCGAAAAGAGCAGAAGTTCAACACCTATTTCAGACGGGGTTGCTAAAATTTCTTTGTTATCTGCAAAATTTGTGATCCCAAAGCAGTAACCTGCCGCAATGAAACCGACTACGACTGGCAAAGATAAAAATTTACAAATCAGGCCAAATATTAAGGCCCCAGTTATCCAAAGCAGTATTGTTCCCATGATTCCTATTTATCTTTACAATTCGTCTGATTAATTATTCTTAATTATTAAGTTTGGCATGGAGTTAAAAGCTGATTGAAGGGCTAAACTCCAACCTTTCGATATTTTTCTATAGTAGGGATCATCGGCCTCAATACGCCCATTCGCACCGAGTCTGAAACTATCCTTCTCGTAAATTTGAAAATCTAATGGTGGAGCTACCGAAAGATTTGCTTCTATTGTAGAATCAAAAGAGAGGAGCATTAATTTAAGGCCATCGGAAAAACTCATCTTTGGGTCGAAAGCTCTTATTAAAATTGGTTTTCCATACTTTGTTTCCCCAATTTGAAAAAATGGGTTATCGGTAGATACTTCGATGAAGTTTCCTTCGGCATAAATCAAAAAAATCCTTGGTTCATCGCCTTTAATTTGTCCTCCCATAATTAGTGTTGCATGAAAAGAGGAGTCGGCAGTTTGGCCACCATCTGAGTTACTTTGGATCACGCTTCTAAGTTTTCTTCCAACAAGTTGGGCTAATTCAAACATTGAAGGCTGATTTAGAAGAGTTGTCGTCGGATCTGCCTGATTATCACCAAAGCCGTTTAAGATACTGATAAGAGATTGCGTCGTTGCAAGATTGCCTGCAGCAAGGATAGTAATTACTGATTGACCATTGATGGCCCAAGTGAACATTTTTTTAAATGTTGATATATTATCTACGCCTGCATTTGTTCGAGTATCAGACATGAAAAGTAAGCCCCTCTCAGTCTTCATACCAATCCCATAAGTCATTGATTTACAATCATATTTTTTTGCTTTTTTACTTCTAATTGATTTACAACTTTATCGTTTTTACTACCGAATTGAAAGCCGTTTATTGGATTTGCATCGTGGTAATCGCATCCTTTAGCCAAAATTATATACTGTTCATTGATCGCCATATTATTTGCGATGTCAAAACCGATCCAGCCTAAATCATTGATAAATACTTCCGCCCATGCATGGGTAGCATTTTGAATCTTATTCTCGTCCATTCGTAGATATCCACTGACATAGCGCGCTGGGATATTTAGTTGGCGCATACAGGCAAGAAATATGTGGGTAAAATCTTGGCAGACACCAATTTTTTTTCTAAAGGATTGCTCGGCTGTTGTTTGAACATGAGTTTCTCCAATCTTATATTCCATTTCATTTTTTATGGCTGAAGCTACTTCTTTGCAAATATCAACCCTGGAAAGCCGGGTCGTGGACCAAAAGCGACAAAAATCTAAAATTGATTTTCCAGGAGCCGTGAGATCTGTTTCGGCTTGATAAAACCAGAGAGGGAAATGTCCATTATGCTTTGAAAACTGATTTCGATTATGAGTCGTTTTGACGGTTCCCCTGACACGAATTGTAATTTCAGTGACCCCTGGAACAAACGTGATCAATGTACATTGGTTATCGTGATGATCTTTATAATGAACTTGCTCTATCGCGCCAACATAATGAATATTCCAATTAATTATACTTTGATTAACCTCTTTCCTGGGCCAAAGACGCAATCGTTGCATCCCGTAAGTAACAGGACTTGAAAACTGATAATTAAATGTATTTTGTACTGTTAGTCTCATGATGGATAGAACCTAAAGTCATTTTCAATTTGTATGGATAAGTGATTTAAACTGGCGATACAGTCACGTAAAAATTCGTGTAGACCTTGTTCAAAAATGTCGTCGATTGTAGAAGTCTCTAAGTTTTTTGAAATTGCCCGACCAAGTTTTGCACTTTTAGATTTGCGATTATATTCTTTTGTTAAAAGTCGAAGGTTCGTTGATAACTGGCGCGCACAAAAAATAAGAGAACGCGGAAACCTGGTGTCAAGGATCAAAAATCTGCAAATCCCTAGTGGATTTATCTTATATTCGTTCAGCCAACGATAAGATCTGTAGGCAGATACGGAGCGTAAAATGTTTTCCCACTGCCGATTATCGATACTACTGCCGACAAAACTTATTGATGGTAACAATATATAATACTTCATATCTAAAATTCTTGCAGTATAATCTGCTCGTTCTAGGAAAGTTCCTAGCCGGGCAAATTCGTAAATATCATTGCGAAGCATCGTACCGTGAAGTGATCCGCGTACCAAAACGCTTTGACGGCGAATAGTTGCAAGTATTTTCACAAGGTTGCGATCGCTCACAGGGCGCTTTAACGTATTTTTTAAAATCAGGTAGGTCTCGTTAACAGCCTCAAAAACTTCTTTAGTTAAAACGGTTCGCACCATTTTAGCATTCTCTCTGGCGTTTAATACGCATGACATAACTGACGATGGATTGTCGGTATCTCTAAGAACAAAGTTCCGAACTTTGGTAGCATCAAACTCAGCATTTTTTTTTTCAAAAATTTCCCTCAAAGACATGGCATCTAGTATTGAGACCCAGTCTTCGTAACCGCTGTTTATATTAGTAAGAAACATCCGATGTCCGGCTTGCATTATTCTGGCAATATTTTCCGACCGTTCCAGATAGCGAAACATCCAGAATATGCCGGCAGCATTACGACCTAACATTCATTCATCCTCCAGCACCCAAGTGTCTTTTGTTCCGCCGCCTTGAGACGAATTAACTACAACTGAACCCCGTGTAAGTGCTACACGGGTCAAACCACCTGGAGTAACATAAATTTCTTTGGGAGATACGAGAACAAAGGGTCTCAGGTCTACATGTCTGGGGGTGAGACCGGTTTGTTTTAGGATTGGGACTGTAGAAAGTGCTAACATTGGTTGAGCGATATAATTTTGGGGCTTTGTAATCAATTTGTTTTTAAAAGTCTCAAGGTCTTTTTTTGAGGCAGTCGGTCCAATCAACATTCCATAACCTCCGGAACCGTGCACTTCTTTGACAACCAACAAGTTTAAATTGTCTAGAACGTATTTTAGTTGGTCTTCTTGGCTACAGCGCCATGTCTGAACATTTTTAAGTAATGGCTCCTCCCCCATATAAAATTTAATGATGTCCGGCATAAATGAATAGATTGCCTTATCGTCAGCAACCCCTGTACCCGGAGCATTTGCAATAGTTAGTGCTCCTGATTTATAAATGTCAATCAATCCCGGTACTCCCAAAAGGGAGTTTGAGTTGAACGATAGTGGGTCGATAAACTCATCATCGACCCTACGGTACAGTATATCTATTTTTTGGTAACCTTCTGTAGTTCGCATGGCTATGTGACCATCAACTATTTTGACATCATGACCTTCAATTAGTTCAACACCCATTTGATCCGCTAAAAATGAGTGTTCAAAATATGCAGAGTTGTGCATGCCAGGTGTCAAAATGCTTACAGTTGGATCGTCTTTTTGCGTTTCTGGTGCGCTGTCCATAAGTGATTTTAATAATTTGAGGGGGTACTCTGTAACTGACTTTACTTTACTTATTGAGAAGAGCTCAGGAAAAATTTCTAACATTGTTTCGCGGTTTTCAAGCATATATGAGACGCCTGAAGGTGTACGAACATTGTCTTCTAAAACGTAAAACTCGTTTTCTTCAGTTTTGATGAGATCGATCCCTGTTATGTGCGTATATACACCTCCAGGCGGGGTAAAACCGATCATTTGAGGCACAAACGCGGGGTTTGAATGAAGTAAATTGGAAGGTAACCAACCAGCTTTGAAAATTTCCTGCTTGTGATAGACATCATGTAGAAATGCGTTGATTGCGCGAACTCTTTGTTCCAACCCTTGCTTTAAACGGCGCCATTCACTTCCAGTTAGAATTCTTGGAATAATATCAAATGGGATTAATTTTTCGTCTTTTTCAATATTTCCGTATACATTAAAGGTAATTCCAGTTCGCCTAAAAACAGCCTCTGCCTCTTTATTTTTTTTTTTAAGTTCACGTATATTCTCGGTCTCAAGCCACTTGGCATAATTCGCATAGGCTTGCCGTGGTTTTGACGATCTATCAAACATCTCATTAAAATTAGTCATATTTTTTACCTAGGTCTGGAACTGCATAATTCGAAAACCGCATTTTTTGAGTGTTTAGGTTCGTGCTCAGATTTGCAATTTTTGGTAACCTTTTTATTTTAACTTTTCTTTTTAATGACTATAATTTAGGCAAATTAATAAATATGTTATAAAATAGGCAAAGGTTTTGACTCAAAACCTAGCTCAGTTAATGATTTCTTCGTATCGACAAAACATTATTTGATCTTAAGTTCTAGTAATAACTTTAAAACACGTATCAGTTGAATTGGAAGAAACATCAATCAAGTTTGTTCTAATTTTTTTATCGTAAGCTGATAGTTTTTTCTCTACGATTGCAGTGAGGCAATCACCATTACCGTTTCCTGGGAACAAACAACAAGTCCGGGTTTAGATAGGAACAAAAATCCAATATCCTTATAGGTCGGGGTAAAGTTTTCAAATTTGAAAAATGGCAATAGCGTTGGGTTCTCGTGATTTGCCATAACGGCTATGCAAAAATGACTATTGATACTTAAATAAAAGAGCATACGTTTGCTCTGTAACAAAAACGTAGGAGTTGAGAATGAGTAAAGCATTTAATTCGTGGTTGTATAAAGTATTTGTGATACCATTGGAGCAGTCAACTAATGGTAATTCTAAGTATTTGTAGAATTTTCGGTGGTTTTAAAGGTAAATGATCATATTTTTTAAAAGCCATCAACTGCAGATTTTTTCTCTGGATAACGGTCTGTAACAACCTAAATACTTTGATTGATAAAAGGTGAAGTATATAATAAATGTAGCGAAGTAATTAATTTGCAAAAATTGAGCGGAAAACGTCTTCCTAGCTCAATTAACAGGTACTGGAGAACCAAAATGTCAATCCGCCCAGCTATTGCGACTAGTAAAGCTTCCCCAACCATGGAGGGAGCTGGAGTTCATTTGCACCGAGCTTTTGGTTTTAACGCACCCGAAACACGTGATCCGTTCCTTTTGTTTGACGACTTTCGTAACGAGACGCCAGAGGCTTACAAAAATGGCTTTCCTTGGCATCCTCATAGAGGTATCGAGACAATTACCTATGTATTAAATGGCTCAGTTGAGCATAGCGATAGTTTGGGCAACAGTGGAACGCTTTCTGATGGTGATGTTCAGTGGATGACAGCGGGATCAGGCATCATGCATCAGGAAATGCCGGCTGGGAATGCAAGTGGACAGATGCATGGTTTTCAACTTTGGGCAAACCTTCCAGGCAGTCTTAAAATGACTAATCCTCGCTATCAAGATGTTCAAGGAAAAGAGATCTCAGAGATAATTGATGACGACGGAACAAAGGTTAAAGTAATTACTGGCGAATTTTGGGGTAAAAAAGGACCTGTTGATGGTATTGCAGCTGATCCACTCTACCTTGATATTAAAGTTCCGGCGGGTCATCGAAAATCATTTAAAGTCGATACATATAGAAATACCTTTGCATATATTTTTGAGGGGGCTGGAAAATTTGCTGATGCTTCAGTACCTACAGGCATTCTTTTGGAGAAAGAAGTTCTCGGACAAGAGCTCAATATCCGAGATATGTCTGGAGATCGAACGTTAGTTCAGTTTGGAACGGGAGACGAAATTGTTATTCAGGCGGGACCAATAGGTATAAGGTTTTTGCTTGTGGCTGGTACGCCGATCCGAGAGCCTGTTGCTTGGCACGGCCCAATAGTGATGAACACAAGCGAAGAATTGCGAACAGCATTTAATGATCTTAGAAACAATAACTTCATTAGACCTCAAAATCACTAAGTGGGGTAGAACCGGTGGGACTCTTACAAGATGGAAAATGGGTAGACCAATGGTACGATACTAAATCTACCGGCGGAAGGTTTGAAAGAAAAGACTCCCAATTTCGAAATTGGATCACTGAAGACGGATCACCTGGTCCAAGTGGCAATGGTGGCTTTAACGCTGAGTCTGGCCGGTATCACCTTTATGTTTCTCTAGCATGTCCTTGGGCTCATCGGACTATGATCTTTAGGACGTTAAAGGGGCTTGAGAGCCAGATATCAGTCTCCATTGTTCATTGGTATATGGCTGAGCATGGTTGGACATTCGAAACTGGTGACGAAGTTATAGCGGATAACATAAACAATTTTCATTTTTTACATCAAATCTATACTGCAGCCAACCCAAACTACTCTGGTCGCGTTACAGTTCCAATCCTTTGGGATAAGAAAACCAAAACTATAGTATCGAATGAGTCGTCTGAAATAATCAGAATGTTTAATTCAGCGTTTAATAAAAATGGAGCAATCAAAACAAATTTTTATCCAGATCACTTAAGAAGTAAAATCGACAACATTAATGAAAGGGTTTATCGGACACTAAATAATGGTGTATATCGTTGCGGCTTTGCTACAACTCAAGAGGCTTATGAAGAAATAATAACACCGCTTTTTGCAACATTAGATTGGCTGGAGGAAATTCTAAACTCAAAACGTTACCTTACTGGTCAGCAAATTACTGAGGCAGATTGGCGTTTGTTTACGACACTCATAAGGTTTGATCCAGTCTACGTGGGTCATTTCAAGTGCAATATTCGTCGGATAGCTGACTATCCTAACTTATCAAATTATCTGCGGGATCTTTATCAACAACCAGGTATTGCCGATACAGTGAATATGGAGCACATTAAAAATCATTACTATGCGAGCCACGAAACAATTAATCCATCAAGGATAGTTCCGAATGGTCCCCATCTAAATTACGATGAACCTCATAATCGTAAAAGCATTGGGTAGTTCATGCATAATGTTGAAATTTGGCACTTCAAGACTGAAATGCTTCTATTGGGTCCCGTTTTCTTTTCTAAAGGAAATAATAATTTTTAAGATCAACTATACTTAATTATTCTTCCTGATACCCCAAATTTGATATTTTTTTAGTTCGGCGCTACAAGGTTCAAGCGTTAATTTTCTCTTGAGATGTACTGGCGTTCCACCACCGCCTTTTCGAGATTTTCCTTGATCAACAGTCACACATAATGTGTTTTCACCAGTCGTCTGAATTCTACCGTTTCTATTAAATGTAAATTGCTGCAGTTTATTACGATTGCATTTACTTAATCTTAATGATGCAGATGGGGACAAAGATTCTGCCTCTATACAAACATCAAATGCTGGCAGGAAGAATTCGTTTTTGGCTAATTTCAATGGATCGAAACCCTGATCAACGGCGATCGTTCCCTGATAGGAATAACAAGTATGCGCTTGCATTCCATGATCTATTTTAGCTTTGAATTTGTGACCTTTTATGTCAAGACAATAATCTCTGTACTCATCTAATTGACTTACTATATGAATTTCAACTGAAGTCGCGATCACTATGTCTGGTTGCAGAAGAATGAGATAGATCAGTAAGGCAAGTTTTCTCATTACTAATCTTTAACCTTCGCAAAAACCTAGTCAACTCAAGCTTGATTATCAGATATTTAAATTAATCTCACCTATTTTAAGTCACCAATTGTTAATAATTCATTTATCGTACTTTCACGTAGTTTTTGATCGACGATATTGGTTTCTAAGCGACCTCTGGTCAACCCGTTCTTGATAGCTTTCGATAAATATGTTGTTGCTAGATTTTTATTCCCTTTTCTACTTTCGATTAAAGCGAAATAAGCTAACACTCTGCCATCCATATCCTCAGCATCAATATTTTCTCCAATTAATTTTGTCAACAGTTCGATCTCGTCCATTTGAAAGTAATAGCTTGCTAGTTGTCCAGTAATCATCCAATTTGTATCATTCGGTGTAATTTCAAGGCTAGAATTTGCGGCGCTTATAGCCTTATCAAAATTACTGCATTGAGCATAAACAGCAGCAGCAACTTGGAGAGTATTCCCAGAATTTGGCTCTAACTCTAATGCTTTATCGATATCTTTTGTTGATTCTTCGCAACTTCGTCCCAGAAGAATCTTTCCAATATAAGCTCGCGATGAGAAACTTCCAGCTGCATTGGGTCCATATTCAACGGCCTTTTGTAACGCACTTCTAATTTTTTTTAAATCTGATTCTTTATCAGTGCTAACTTTGAGAATTACTTTCTGCATTAATTGCCAAGACTCCATCATGTGAACAAAACTGTTGTCTGGCGCCATCGTTTTTTTAATGTCTGCGAGCATTGTATTTGATTTCAAATAACTTGCGTTGGTGAATTTTCTCCATTCATTGCGCCAATTTAAGAATTGTGTGAATTCTTCAATATTTCTATAATTATCTGCCCACGCAACCATTCCGGAGCCAATACCGAAATTAATTTGCAATTCATTCAGAATTTCGTTGCTTAGTTGATCTTGTACTTCAAATAGCTCAGAAAACTTAAAATCCTTTTTTTTAGACATCGATACGACCGAACTATTTAGATCAGATATTTGCAAATTAATTCTGGCATTTTTACCCAAAAGTTGGAGTGTCCCTCGTATTAAATAATCAACGCCATATTCCTTACTCATAACAGCTTCACTTACATTATTTTCGTCTGCATAGAAACTCGTTCCACTCGTTAATACGATTATACCATTGTATTGCGCCAGAGTGGAAATCATACTTTCTGTAATACCTCTAATAAGTCCTTTTTGTTCCTCTGAAGTTCCAAATGCCTTGATAGGAAGTACTAAGATTTTTGGCTTGGATGATATTTCTTTACTAAAACCCGTTGACTCATTTTTGCCATTATTAATAAAAAAGAAGTAACTCACAGCTGAAAATATTAACAAAAAGGATAAAGCTAAAGTTGCAAATGGTACAGATTTTTGTGTTTGTTTTAATGATCTTCTGTGTGATTTATTCAACAACACGTCATAGGCATGGAATTCATTTTGCTTAACTTTTTGTATGCCAAGATCATTAAAAGTCATTTTTGTTTTTGGCACTACAAAATCGTAAACGCTTTTTGAAATAGTAATGCCACCATGTTGCGCAAGAGCCTCTAGTCTGGCAGCTATGTTTACTCCATCGCCAAGCAAGTTGCCATCTTTACTGACTACATCTCCCATATTGATACCAATACGAAATTCAAGTTTGACGCCTAGAGCACCATTCTCATTCTTTTCCTTAATTTCATTTTGAAAATTAACGCCACATTCAACTGCATTTACTGCACTTGAAAATTCAGCTAAGATTGAGTCTCCAGCAGTGTTGAAGATTTTACCTTGATATTTTTCAAGGAGGTCATTTAGAATTTTCTCACACGCCGAATAACTTTTTAGTGTTTCATTCTCGTCTTTTTCCATGTGCCTACTATAACCAACAACGTCGGCTACAAAGATTACTGCTATTTTTCGTTTGATTTCATTTGAGGACATTGGGGTTCCCAAAAATAATTTTTTTTGAACTTAAGTAGTAATCTTGGATTTGTAAACTTAGAACGAAATGATTTGATTAAATCGATTTTAAGCACTTGTCACCTAAAAAGACTAATAAAAATCTGAATTACTGACTACGAAGATATACATTACATAAACTATTTGAATAGGTGGTAATTAGAATTCGTTGCAGATTAGATTAGTCCTGCATTGGTTAAGCGCATATCATAAGTTACAGAGCCAAGGTTTTCTCACGGGATGAGACGGCGACTTAAAGAATTTATTCTGCCCTATTATTGATTTCTAGAATTCGAAATCTGCCACCTCTATTTTTATCCTCCTTTTTTGCAAAAATCTCCAAACTAGTGAGGCTTAAGTGAGATATTTCTATTCCTATTACTTTATCAGGGTCGACTCCCAAAGCGTGTGCGATCACTCCCTTTATCGTACCAGAATGTGTTATAATGACCGCTGTTTGCGGCTTAAAAAAATTTAGTTCTTCAAGCCATATCGAGACCCGTTCTAATTGTGTTAAAAAATTTTCACCATTTGGAGGCGAAACTTCAGGACAAATAAAAGAATAATTATGTTGGCTTTTTTTTGTCCGCAATAATTGCCAGATTTCAGAAATGTTTTGGCCGGACCAATCACCAAAATTTTGCTCCTTAAGTTTTTTTTCAATAATCATCTCTTTAGCGGTCACGTATTTTAATAATGCTTTTGCAGTTTGAGTTGTTCGCTTTAAGGGACTCACATACCAAATACAATCTTTAGGAAGACGACTCGCTAAGTTCTTAATTTTTGTATCATTGATTATCGCATTTGGATCATTATCAGGAAAACAGCCTACTACTAATTCTACTGGAGCGTGGCGTACAAAAATTAATTTAGACGGTTTTACCAAGGGACACCATTAGTTGTGCTGAGAATCCCCAATAAAAATAATAATTCGCTTGAAAAAGCTATTGCACCCAAAATGTCGCCAGTAATTCCACCGAGGTGGTAATTTGACCTCATTCCTATTAAAAAAATTGCAATTGCAGCAAGAATTACTCCAGTTAAGATGGAAAAAAGTGGTAAAATAAAAGTAATAGGCATCAACCACGTAAAAATCGCAAAGACAAACCGTTTAGTAGAAATAAAACCAATAATAGTGCCAGTTTTTGCAAAGTCTGAAGGACTAAAGAATTTACGTGTAATCACTATAGCCAGTTTCCCCGAAGCAAACCCTATTGCCAAAATTAATGTGATTGAAAATCCCAAATCCACCAAACCGACTGTTAAACCAACGCGAATTAATAGTCCTAAGGTCAAAGTGATTACACCATATGTTCCAAGGCGGCTATCATGCATAATTTCATTTACTCTTTCTGATGATCCACCAGCACCGAATCCGTCCGCCATGTCCGCCAACCCATCCTCATGGAAGGCTCCTGATACCATGATACTAAATGCAATTGCGATTAGACATGATAAGAAAATTGGTAGGCCAATGAAAAGACATGTATCGCCAATTAGTCCAGAGAAAAAACCAATGAGATAGCCAATCAAAGGAAATGCCCAGATGGCTTTTGTCAAGTCTGGGGGGTCATCTGAAAAATAGGCCCAATTTATTGGTATACGTGTAAAAAACATTACAGTTGCAACAAAATCTACGATATACTGGTTTCTAAACAATACTTGCATGCTTAATTTTTTCACTTACTCCAGCCGCAGAAAATGTTGCCATTCCATTGTGAATTGCAAGAGACGATTTGATTATTAATGAGGCTATGGCCGCGCCACTACCTTCGCCAAGTCGTAAATTTAAATCCAAAATTGGTTTTTTGTCCAGACATGATAAGATTCCAAAATGGCCTGGTTCTGTCGATAAATGGGATATTTTGCAGTGATCTAAAATTTGTTTATCAAAAATTGTAAGGGTGGCTGCAGCAGCGGTACATATAAAACCATCTAATAATACTGGTATTCGTAGCAATCTAGCCGCTATGATTGATCCAACAATTGCCGCCATCTCTCTTCCTCCTAATGTTGCGAGAATATTTTCAGTGCTTTGAAATTTTTGGCCGTGTAATTTTAACGCAGCTTTAATCACTGAAACTTTAGTGGAAAAGCCATTGTAATCTAAACCAGAGCCAATGCCTGTCCATGCTTCAACAGGTTGGTTAAAAAGAGCACATGAAATTGCTGTAGCAGAGGTGGTATTAGAGATACCCATTTCACCCAAAACTAATAAATCACAGTCAGAGGAGACTGCGTCAAAGCCTACTTGCATCGCCCTTTTTGTCTCTTCTGGTCCCATCGCCGCCCCTTTTGAGAAATCGTTGGTAGGCTTATCCAGATCTATTGGTATGACGGAAAGTTTAATATCCGCTAAATGGCATAATTGATTTATTGCTGCTCCACCATTCTTAAAGTTTTCTACCATTTGGGCGGTTATATCTGAGGGATACGCAGATATACCATGAGTTGCTACTCCATGATTGCCGGCAAAGATTAAACAATACGCATTGTCCATAGAGGGATTTATTTTTCTTTGCCAGCCTGCCATCCATATTGCAAAGTCTTCTAGTTTTCCAAGGCTTCCTTCTGGTTTCGTTAACTTGTTTTGGTGCGCTTTAGCTTGATTAGCAAAATAATGATCAAATTGTGGAATATTGGTATCACCTTTAAAAAATGATTCAATGTCAGTTACTTCTAACATTTCTATGTCCTCAAACTTTTTATAAACTTAGCGTCACTAGTTTCATGATACATTATACACCTTCTAAATTGATCTCTTTCAATTTAAAACAAGTCGTTTTACGATTATTTCGGCAAAATCAATTATTCTGGGTCCCCATCTTGATCCTATATCAGGATCGATAATTAATAAACGATCTTCCCTAATCGCGTCAATGGTTGACCAACCAGGTCTTTTTTTTAGTTTATAAATGTAATTTGAGTCTTTACCGGGTAAAATAATCACCTCAGGGTTTGATGATAAAACATACTCGGGCGATAACTTTGGGTATCCATGACCATTTGTATCGGCTTGGTCAGCTATATTGATTAGGTTAAGAATTTCATAAATGCTTCCAATGAAACTATTTGATGAAGCACTATAATAATTTTCGTCGATTTCGTGATACACTTTAATTTGGCTTTTACCTTTTATTGAAGTTATTAGACTTTTCATTTCTGCCTTCATTTTGTTCGCAAGGTTATTTGCCTCATTTACGTTTCTCGTTCTCTGACCTATCGCTTTAATCTGGAGAAGAATTTCTTCAAAATCTGCTGGGGCAGGCAATAGCATTGTTTCAATTCCAATTTTATTTAAACCTTTAACAAGGTTGCCTATATCATAAGATAGAAGTACTAAATCCGGTTTGAACGTGGCTATTGCCTCCATGTTGGGCTCAATCGAAGATAATGAAGTAATTGGTGCGTGTTTTGGATAAGTTGAGTAATTATCAACTGCAATTACCTGTGGACCAGCACCAATTGCAAATAGTATTTCAGTTATAGAGGGTGATATTGAGATTATTCGTTCAGGTTTTTCATTTGTAAAACTGTGTGTTGAAAATGGTAGAAAAGTTATTATAAAAAATAAAAAGGTTAGACCGATTTTAGACCAAATTTTATTAATTTTTTTCATTATTTAAACTTTCGTTCTAGACAGAATTTCATTACGCGCTGGACGCATTGTTTATTTGTGAATATGAGTAAACATTCTAAAAATTAATGTTAATAGTAGAGTTTTATTAAGTGCTGGCATCAAGTTTAAGAACCTTTTTTTTATCAAATTAGGTTCATAGGAACAAAAACAATCAATACTAGTCTTACGACTAACACCCTGTGATCGTGGGTCTTTAACTCTGACTTTTGTGAACAGTTGTAAAGTCTTACAAAAATTAAATACCATGTGCAATAATTTTTCTTTGTTTTACCGTTATATATAGTATATGTTTTGTCCGTTGATAGAGTAATGGTAAAACATGGACCAAAAGCAGCTAGACCACTACAGATTGGAATTCAATCGAAATGGCTTCGTTATGCTTGCTGATGCACTAAATAATGATCAACTTGTCGCAATGCAAAAGCAGTTAGATATTTGGGTTGATGGTTCCCGAAAATATAATGACAATTACGGAACTACCATGGACGGTCGGCCAAGGTTTGATTTGGAGCAGAAAAATCACTCTCCAGCTAATCCTGCACTACGTCGTATCTCTTCCCCAATAGAAATTTCCGATGACTACCTTGATGTGACTCGGAATAATAGGGCCTTAGATCTTGTCGCTCATATCTTTGGACCGAATATTAAGTTAGTTAATACTAAAGTCAACTTAAAACTTCCTGGTTCTGGAACAGTGGTAAAATACCACCAAGACTTTCCGTTCGAACCGCATTCAAATGATGATCTAATAACAGCATTGTATTTTCTTGATGATGTTACTTTTGAGAATGGACCCTTGGAAGTTGTTCCAAAAACTCACAAAAAAGAAATTTATAGCTTGTGGAAAAAAGGAGTATTTACGGGAGCAGTAGATGAAAAAGTTGAACGAACAGCTCAGAAAAGTTCCATTAAATGTGTTGGCAAAGCGGGTTCAGCCTGTCTTATGCATACGCGTGTTTTACATGGTTCGGCGCCTAACAAAACAGATAAACCGAGGAGGTTATTTATTGCCTGTTATGCAGCGGAGGATGCTATTGCCTTAGATAGAAATCATATCCCAAGTAAATTCGATGGAGAGATCGTTCGTGGAGTCAAAACGGGCAGGGTTCGTGCATCTTATTTTGATATGGATTTACCTGAATACCCAAAAGAAACTTCTTTTTTTGGTCAGCAGTCTAAAAATTAAAGATATACTGAACTTACAATGTTTTATAGCTGTTTGGATGAGGTTCCTTTACAATATTTAACTAAATTTTTCATAAACGATATACCATCCTCAATCGCTGATACTTCGATATACTCATTTGGTTTGTGCATAAGGTTCATATCGCCTGGACCGAAAATAATAGTATCAATTCCACACGCTTGATAATAGGCTCCATCTGTTCCAAAAGATAGAACGGATGGTTTAATATTTGTCCACAGTCGCTCTATTAAGACACTCGAAAATGATGGTTCCGAGACTTTTAAACTTGGGCACCAAGCTACTCTGATTAACTCAATACCTGTTAATGCATCGATTGCAGTCATCTCTGGCTCAAGCTCATTACTTACAAAGTCCTGCACTCGTTTTAATAGTAAATCGGCATTATCAGCTATGGGCCTTATTTCCCACTCAAACTCACAATAATCTGGAATCATATTTCGTGCTTCCCCACCTTTGATTTGACCGACGGACAAGGTCGTGTATGGAGGATGAAACTCAGATTTTGGTATTGGAGATTGAGCGAGTTCGTTACCAATAGTTTCAATGTAAGAAATTAACCTCGATGCAAAGTAAATCGCATTAACTTTCCCTCGAGGATCAGATGCATGTCCAGAAGAACCTTTTACCTTACAAATCATTTCAAGGCCGCCTTTGTGCCCATTGTAAGGTCGCATTGCTGTTGGTTCTCCTACAATTGCTACTCTTGGTTTTACGCCGACCCGCTTCAAAAAATTTTTCATTTGTGCTGCGCCAACGGTACCCACTTCTTCGTCAAAAGTTAGGGCGTAATGAATTGGTATTTCCAACGTTTTTTCAACGCTTTTCAATTTTGGCGCAAACGCAAGTATTAATGCCAAAAAACCTTTCATATCAACAGCACCTCTGCCATAAATGCGTCCTCTAGACTTCTTAACTTGAAATGGATTACTACTCCAGTGCCGTTCATCCGCGGGCACCACGTCAGTATGCGCTGAAAGTAAAATGCCGTCTTCAGTTTTATTCCCAATTGTTGCTAAAAGATTGAAGCGCTTTCCATCAGGGTGCGGATCGAGGCTGACTTGAATTTTTAAGTCTTCAAGGTAATCCTTGATATATAATATCATATTACTATTTGAACTGCCAGTTATGGTTGGAAACGCAATTAGATCTCCTAAGATTCGTTCTATCTCTGAAAGGTAATTTGTCATATTCCGATCAATTTGACTTCTTGTGAAAACTGAGAGAGCCTGACACTACGACGCTCTTGGACATGCAGAGTCTCGCTGAGTTCCATGCCCCACCCGTCCATCCACATTCCTAGAATTATATGAACAATTGCATTTTTTGGAACAATTGTTTTTTCGTTTTCTCTAAAACTTAGCGTCTGCTCTCCCCAATCGGGAGAATATCCAACACCAATAGAGTAACCAATTCGACTTTTCTTTTCTAATCCATAAGAGTCTAAAATACTTTGCCAAACCCGGTGGATTTCTCCTGTTGTGATGTCAGAACGTAAGGTATCCATTATCGCATGCATCCCTTCTGTAACCGCTTCAGCAGTATTAATTAGTTTTTTTGGCTTTTTCTTTCCAAGGTGAACAGTTCTGGCCAATCCAACATTATACCGTTTACGACATCCACCTAGTTCAAAAGCTATCGTTTGTTCTGGTTCAAGTTTTGCGTCTGTCCATAATGGATGAGCAGTTGAAGCAGATTCTCCAGCTAAAATAAGTGGATGCAAAGCTGGCATGTCACCCCCAAACTCTTTTGTTCCTTTTATTTGTGTTGCTATTATATCAGCCATAAGGTCACATTGGCGTACACCCACCGAAGTACCTTCATAGGCTGTCTTCATGGCTTTATCTGAAATTACTGCCGCTTGGTGCATCATAGCTATCTCAGCTTCACTCTTGATGACGCGAACCCAATTAATTAAAAGGTCTGCATCGCACCACTTAATGTTGTCTAAATTAGATTTAAGGTGATTGATTGATCTTAGTGATGTAAAATATGAGTCAGTTTCCAATCCGATCACGGAGCCCTCGTAGCCAGAATTTTTCATCCAATCGGAAATATAACGTGAGGGATGAGTTAGGGGTGTTTGAACGTACTTCTCAGGGTAGCCGATGATTTGTTGATCTGAAAGATAGGTTGTAAATTTTGCAGCACCTGCATCCATCTCACGACCAAACCAAAATAACCCATTATCATTTAGATCGATCAACATCAATTGGGGAGTATAAAAAGACCACGCGTCATACCCAGTCAACCAATTGATATTATCTGGATTGCCAATAATCAAAGCATCTAAATTTTGGTTTCTCATTGCATCTCTGACACGTTGAGCTCGAGAATTATACTCAATTTGAGAAAAAGGTGGTGCCATTAAATATCCTACATATTTCGCCCCACAGAGGCTTGCGACATTGTATGGTTTCAAGGTTAAGCTCAAAACAAATATTTTCAAAGTTTTAAATAAACAAAAACCAACATCTAATATCAACAGCAGTTCAGGCTAGCACAGTTGCTATAAGTATTGAAATAGTTATTTTAAAACTGAGAGTATTGGTTCGATGTTTACCAAATATTGAAATAAATTGTTTGTATTTCTGAATTAATACCCAAGTATATTCAGCTTAAGGCATTTATCTTATTTGCCTCGAAGTATAGAAAAATTTGAAACTCATCAAATTATTACTTGTGAGTCAACTCGGCTAGCACCTAAATCTTTAATTAATACATCATAAGTTTATCTTATTTTGGTCAATTACGGGCATGTTTTGCAACGTATAAGTCTCCATTATCAGTTTCAGCTATACCGAAAAGTCTTAGCATTTTGTTTTTTTGCATTTCCTTAAGCCATGCACTTAATGCTTTTGAACCAAATGCTTCTTCATTAAACATTGTAATTACCAATCCGTCTTTAAGACAACGGTCGGTTAAATATTTATCAGAACGTATTTTTTTAATGGCCTTTGACAATAAGTCAATTAATTCGCACCCCTTAGGAAAGGCATTCGGATCACTTGCTTCAAATCCAGTTTTAGCAGTAGGGTGTTTTATCCCACGAAGTAAAGGAACCTCAGCATCATATATTTTTGCAAGAAGGCCTGGAAATGCGACGATAGTATTTACTTCGCAGTCAAGCATCATTTCTCGAATATTATTGTCATCCGCGGGAAGACCGCACTCAGAAAGATACGATTTGATAAATGACCGTCTGAACTGAAATGTTGTATACCTTGAACCGAGCCACATGGTGTAAGGCAGTCCAAAATCCATAACTGCCGAACCAACCTGAACTAGGTCATAATCAATCGCGGTGAGATCTCCAGTATCAGGGTTTACTAACACGTTATCTGGCTTGAAATCGTTATGCACAACAACTTGTCGCTTGGCTGCATCTGAAACAGGGTTAAATTCTTCACATTCTGCTAACTTAGCAAAAACACCAGTTTTAATTTCTAATTCCAGTATTTTCTTGGAGATATCGGGATCTGGATTTCCTACACCAAGTACTGGCATGCCAGTGTCATAACCAGACCATGGCAGACACCAACAAGGTGAGTGAGCCGGTGCAATTCTCATTATTGCCCCAAGATTTTTGTCTCGATTAAGAAACATTTCTTTCAATGGTTCATACCAATCGGTTGGAGCAGAATGAATCTTTGCCAGAAGTTTAGCAAGTTTCTCTGGTGAAGCAAACTTCGGATCGAAATGAAAAAAATCTTTCATAACTGATGTTCCGGCAGACAACTCGATATGAAAGTCTGATCCTTTAACTAGAATTGCAGGTGCAATCCCATGATCCCTCATCACCTCTGTTGCCGCAGTAACTCTTCTCACGGTATAGGGGTGTGAATTCATTATACTCCCATCCCCCGTGATTTTTACTATGCACCATGAAACGCCTCCTTGGCTGCAAATGTATGTTTTCGCTCCACTATTACCTGAAACGTCTTTTACTGAAAGTAAAGTTCTTTTACCTTCAATAGAAAAAAATACATCAGAAGCAAATTTTGCAATATTTTCTAAAGATGCTCCATTAAGTTTGATTTCAGAGTATAAAGGATCCGAGTTCATATTTGTTATGCCTTATTATTTTATGCGTTTTATAATCCAGATTTGTAAAAGATTGAAAATTCTCTTTTCAAAGTTTGTCAATAGCTATAGTTATTAATTATTAGTTAATTTAATTCATAAATATAATACGTTTTTGACGGTATCGCACTTTCTAACCCGTGGCAACATGCCCTT
>MDTB01187553.1_pt1 | contig 22605 bp, 18 predicted proteins | sample 811161 | NCBI WGS metagenome assembly MDTB01 (sample SAMN05326650, study PRJNA326480) | marine metagenome | isolation source: seawater | place: Mediterranean Sea | collected 2009 | reverse complement strand
TGGACTAAGCTATCTTTACATTGTAACAAGACTTTGTGATAACCGTATATTATTATAAATTAATAATTGCGTGGATATTATAGTGTTAAACATGAGACAAACGGTAGTGATGCATTTGTGCAAACTTTCTGCGATAATACTAATATTGTTAAGTGCAGGTTGCACAGTAACGCCAGATGATCTATCGGATAATTCCTCAATTGAGGAGATCTCACTCTTGGCTCAAAAGGCAAAGAATCGAGAGGATTTTAATGAAGCTGGTGATTTTTATATGGAGATTGATCGATTTTACCCGTACTCGAATGAGTCAAGGTGGGCACTAGTTGAAGCAATAAAATCTTATCATAAGGGTACGGATCTATCAAACGCGCGTTTATCTGCTAAACGTTATTTAAGTCTTTATGCAGACGGACCAGAAGCGGCGTTTGCTCAATATATGGTTGGTTTAAGTTTTTTTGATGCAATAGTCGACGTCCGGCGTGATCAAGGCGCAGCTCTTCACGCAGTTGAAGAATTTCGGCGGCTGGATTCAATATATCCAGATAGTTTGTATTCAGATTTGGCGGACGAGAAGCTGAAAATAGCGTATTCTCAACTTGCAGGTCAAGAAATGTCGGTTGGTCGTTATTATATGAACCGAGAAGAGTACTTGGCAGCTATAAACAGGTTTACTACAGTTGTAGACGACTATACTTATTCAATTTTTGCTGTTGAGGCGTTTTTTAGATTGACTGAGGCTTACATAGCTTTGGGGATGATAAATCTTGCGAAAGAGAATAATTCAGTGTTTACAAGAAAGTTTCCTAATTCAGAGTGGAGTGACAAGAGCAATAAGTTAATTAATGGGCTGAATTTATAGGGCAAATATTAATGTTATCATTGTTGACCATTAAAAATATTCTTTTAATAGACTCAGTTGAACTAGAATTTAAGAAAGGTTTAAATACATTAACTGGGGAGACGGGTGTCGGCAAATCAGTAATACTTGATTGTCTTGGTTTTGTTCTTGGTTGGAATAATAGCTCAAGATTGGTTAGAGATGGCGCTAAAGTCGGTGAAGTCATAGCTGAGTTCACAATGATCTTTATCGATGACTTGTCTTTAATTTTGGACGAAGTAGGTCTAGGCCAAAGTCAAAGTGACACAATCATCCTTCGCAGGGTTGCTACTAAGTCGGATGGGAGGAAACGCAATTTTATTAATGATAAGAATGTATCTTTAGATTTAATGAAACGAGTTTCAAAGAGGTTGGTTGAACTTCAAGATCAAACAGGTAACCAAATTCTATTAAATGAGACAAGTCATTTGAAATTTTTGGATAGGTACGCTGGATTAAGTTCAATAATACTTGAAATACAAAGTCTTTGGAAAGAAAAAAAATTTTTGGAAAAAAAATTGGAGGTGGAGATTGCTGGTAAGGATTCTGTTAAATCAGAAAAAGCATATTTAGAGTCTGCAATTAAAGAGATAAGTGATTTTGATGTTCAATTTGACGAGGAAGCGAAATTAGACTCAGAAAGACAAGAATTAAAGGTTATAAAAAAAAATAAGGAAAAGTTTGAAAAAATAGATAATTTAATTCGTTCAAGTGAATTAGAAAATAATATCTTGGAAATAATAAAACTATTAGATTCGATGAGTGCCAGCACAGGTACAAAAGTCGAACCGTCAATTACCGCATTAGATCAAACTCTCAATGACTTTACAAGTGCTCGATCAGCAATTTGGAAACTTTTGGAAAGTCAAAATTTTGATGCAAACGAATTTGAAACCATCGAAGATAGACTTTTCACGTTGAGGAGTTTAGGAAGGAAGTATAACGTGCCAACGAGTGAATTACCAAATTTACTTGAAAATATGAGTAATAAACTTAGGGGTCTAAATTCCAATCAAAATGATATTTCTGTTCTTCAGGATAGTTTGAAGCGGGTTACGAATGATTATCAGGGTAAGGCAAACATTTTGTCGTCTGAAAGAATAAAGGCCGCAAAAGACTTAGACTCCCTTGTAATAAAGGAGCTGAATTACTTAAAGATGGCAGACTGTTTGTTTCACACTGATGTGTCATCAAGCAAAGCGAGTTCGTCAGGAATCGATAATGTCATATTTAAGGTAATTACTAACCGAGGTGGTAAGTTTGGTAAGTTACAAGAAATTTCTTCTGGTGGGGAAATGTCGAGGTTTTTGTTAGCTCTTAAAGTTTGTCTTACGGATCAAGAGCAAGGTACAACAATGATTTTTGATGAAATTGATAGAGGCATTGGAGGCTCTACAGCTGATGCAGTTGGACGCAGACTAAGTATGCTTGCAAAACGGAGTCAGATTATTGTTGTTACTCATTCGCCCCAAGTTGCGGCGCATGGCGACTATCAATGGAAGGTAGAAAAATTGGTGTCTAAAGACTCTTTGCCAATTACACGAATAAAAGAATTAAGTCGTCAAGATCGATTAACAGAAATAGCTAGAATGCTTTCGGGAAAGGAGATTTCTAAAGAGGCTTTAGCCGCAGCAAAAAAATTGTTAGATCAACAAAAATTTTAATTTTGCTTTACTAATTTTCCTGGGTTAAGAATACAATTAGGATCTAGGGCAGTTTTTATGGAGCGCATTAAATCCCAACCTTCACCGTGTTCTTTTGCCATATATTTTATTTTACCAATTCCTACCCCATGTTCTCCTGATATAGTCCCGCCAAGGTTTAACGCACGCTCGTTCATCCTATGTGATAGTTCATTAGCTATTTGTAGGTCTTGTGCGTTTTGATCTCTAATCATTAGTGTGCTATGAAAATTACCATCACCAACATGACCGATTATTGGTCCCGAAATTCCACTATTTTGTATATCGATTTGAGTCTCTTGGACGATTTGTGCCAATTTTGAAATTGGTACGCAAACGTCTGTAGCGATTAGCGTACAGTTAGAGTAAAAAGCCTTATAAGCATAAAGAACGTTATGGCGCATTTTCCAAATCTTATTTCTATCCTCTTCTCGATAGCTCCATTTAAAATCACTAGCTTGAAAATCGGCGGCGATTTCCTTAACCAGCTCAGCTTGTTCCATAACTGATGCTTTTGAGCCATGAAATTCCATAAATAAATGCGGAAGGTTTGCCATTGTACTCTTTGAATAGCCATTCAGGATGTTAACAGTTTTGGAGTCAACAAATTCCATTCGGGCTATTGGAATACCACCTTGAATCGTTGAAATTACCGTTTGAACCGCGGCGTCAATTGTAGGAAAGGCACAAACAGCTGCAGACATTGCTTCTGGCCGGCCATGAAGTTTTAGGGTAAGTTCCGTTATAATACCAAGCGTGCCTTCAGACCCAACTAAAAGTTTAGTCAAGTCATAACCGGATGATGATTTGCGTGCTCGGCTTCCACTTCGGATAATTCGTCCGTCTGCAGTTACAAACTCGAGAGCTAGGACGTTTTCTTTCATTGTTCCATACCTTACCGAAGTTGTTCCGGAGGCTCTTGTTGCAGCCATACCGCCCAATGATGCATTTGCTCCTGGGTCTACTGAAAAAAAGAGTCCGGACTCTCGGAGGTGATCGTTTAACTGCTCTCTTTGTACGCCTGGTTGCACAATAACATCCATATCTTCAGTATTCACTGTTAGAATTTGGTTCATATTCATCATATTTAAGGTTATTCCACCCTTTAGGGCTAATGCGTGACCCTCTAGACCAGTACCAGTGCCCCAGGCAACGATTGGACATCTCTCATCACTACAAATCTTAAGTATGCTTGAAACTTCTTCTGTTGAATTTACGAATGCTACTGCATCTGGCAGGTGCTCGGCATAATGTGCCTCGCTTTTTGCGTGTTCCCTTCTCATAGTTTGTGAGGTTTTTAGACGGTCTCCAATCGTTTTAGAAACTTTTTTAATTGCGCCTTCAATAGACATAAATATTCCTGAGAAGTTTTCTTTTTAATGTTATAAGTTAATTTAATACAATTTTTGGTCAACAATTACAACATGAGAGTCAAATATATGACAGACAGTGATAAAACATTAGCTCCATTCAAAAGTAAAAATCGAAAAGTAAAGAAGGGTTGGATTGATTATAATGGGCATATGAATGTTGCGTTTTATACGGTTGCATTTGATGAAGCTATTGACGAGTTTTTGGAAAATGCTATCGGTATTGGCCCATCATTTATAAAGGAGTCGAAGCAGGGATCGTATGCGTTACAAACCCAATATCGGTATCTCAGAGAGTTATTAATTACTGACAACTTTTATATTTCAATTTTTGTTGCAGACTTTACGCGAAAACGAATGCATTTAATGTTGCAAATGTTTGAACTTAAGGAGCATAAAATATGTTCTACTTGTGAAACTATTATGATTAATGTTGATCTGCATCGTAGGCTATCATGTGAGTATCCGACTTTTGCATATAAAAAATTGACAGATCTTCATAAAGCAGCAGAAAAATTGAGGTCTACCACAGTCATTGGTCAACCGATTGGTCTCAATAACACAGGCTTATGATAAGAAATTTAAATTGGAGCACAATGTTTTTGGAGCCAAGTTTGAATATTTTGGGGCAGTAAAGGACTTATTTTTTTAAATACTAAACTATGGTAGTTATTTAGCCAGCGTCTTTCATCGTCCGTAAGAAGGGCAACGTTTATTAATTTTCTATCGATAGGGATTAACGTTAAAGTTTCGAAGCCTAGCATTTCACCGTTGTGTCCGTTTGTTTTGGCACGTTTTTTAACTAACAATATGTTTTCTATCCTTATTCCAAATTCTCCTTTTTTGTAATAGCCTGGTTCGTTGGAGATAAGCATTCCTTCTTGAAGCGGGACGTTATTTCTTTTTGAAAGACCGTGCGGTCCTTCATGAACGGATAAATACGAACCGACTCCATGACCTGTTCCATGATCGTAGTCAAGACCTCGAGACCAGAGCGATACTCGAGCTAAACTATCAAGGTGTTTACCCGATAAGCCATTCGGCCAATTTAAGTCAGAAATTGTTATCATCCCTTTCAAAACTAAAGTAAAAACATCGATCATTTTTTTATTTGGTGTTCCAATTGCAATTGTTCGTGTTAGATCGGTTGTGCCCGTTTGATATTGACCTCCGCTATCAATCAGTAACAAGTTATTATTTTGAATTTTTTTGTTAGTTTTTCTCGTAACTTTGTAATGCACTATGGCTCCGTTACTTCCTGAACCACAAATTGTGTCAAATGCAATTTCTTTCAATAGGCCAGTTTTCACCCTAAATTCTTCTAATTTTTGAGTTATTCCTATTTCATCTAGTTGGGTAGGATCAATTTTTGTGTAAAACCAATGTAAAAATTTGATAAAAGCTATTGCGTCTACAAGATGAGCGGATCTCGCTCCTTTTATTTCGGTTAGATTTTTAATTGCTTTCGGCAGGGAGCATGGATCATTCTTTTGAAGAATTTTGTTGTTGTTCATTTTTAAAATATCTAACACGGCCACAGGACATGAGGCTGGATCAATTTGAATGGTTTGTTCCTTTAAAGACAAAATATATTTGGAAAAAGATAAGTGATCTAGAACCTCGACGTCATCCCCTAAAAAAACTTTCATTTCCTTTGAAAGGTCTTTTTTACGTAAAAATAATTTAATTGAGCAACTTTTATGAACAACAGCTAATGATTGAATGATTGGCGTATACCGAACGTCGTTTCCCCTAATATTAAGTAACCAACAAATTGAATCAGGTTTTGTTAGAACTACAGCATCGGTTTTGGAATTTAATAATGATTTAGAAAGTTGGCGTCTTTTTGTTTTACTTTCAGTGCCTGAAAATTGTTTGGGATGGGCTTTAATTAATTGAGGGGTTCTTTTCGGTTTTCTGCGCCAGATTACGTCGATAAGATTATTGCACTTTATTAAATTAATTTTGTTATTGTCTGAATCAATTAAAGTGGTCAGCTCAGCAACCGTGTGAAGCCAAGGATCATATCCTATAGCTTGCGTTTTACAATTAATTTTAAACCAATTTTTGAAAGAAATTTCTGAACTTTGAATAATTTGAAATAAACTTTTGTCGGTTTCATTTTTCACTTGTATTTTATACCGACCGTCGACAAAAATAAAAGCTGAATCCAAGGTAACCAAACATAAACCTGCTGATCCCGTGAACCCAGTCATCCATTCCAAACGAGCGTCACAAGGTTCAATAAATTCATTTTGGTACAAATCAGCACGCGGAATTAAAAATCCATTGAGATTTCTTTTTGCAAGTAATACTCTAAGCGCTTGAATACGTTTTTTGTAAGGTGCCGTTTTTGGCAAATCAAATTTTTGGTACATTTTAACCCTTAAACGGTTGAGAAAATCATTTTGCCCGAAGGAGCGACTGCTTTTTTTCAAAAAGTTCCGCCAATTGCTCAGTTATCGTGCCTGCCAATTGTTCAATATCAGTAATCGTAACTGCTTCACTATAATATCGGGTTACGTCGTGACCTATACCTACTGCTATTAGTTCAACTAAATCTTTAGACTCGATCAGCTTTATTACGTTTTTTAGATGGTTTTCCAAATAATTTGCAGAATTTACTGATAATGTTGAGTCATCAACTGGTGCTCCATCAGAAATCACCATCAAAATTCGACGCGCCTCAGAACGCTTCAACAGTCGTCTATAGGCCCATTCAAGAGCCTCTCCATCGATATTTTCTTTAAGTAAGCCTTCCTTCATCATTAAACCAAGGTTAAGTCGCGCGCGTCGCCAAGGTATGTCACCTGACTTATAAATTATGTGACGCAAATCATTTAACCGGCCCGGGTTTGTAGGTCGGCCAACTGATAGCCATTGTTCTCGCGACTGTCCACCTTTCCACGTCTTAGTTGTGAACCCAAGAATTTCGCATTTAACCTGACATCTTTCTAATGTTTGCGCAAGAATTTCTGCACATATAGCAGCTATGGAAATTGGACGCCCGCGCATAGAACCAGAATTGTCGATAAGGAGAGTAACTACTGTATCTTTAAAAGCAATTTCACTTTCTTGTTTAAAACTTAGTGGAGTAGTGGGGTTGGTTACTAATCTGGCTAGTCTAGCTGCATCAAGCAATCCTTCCTCAAGATCAAAATGCCAACTTCTATTCTGTTGGGCTTGAAGACGTCGCTGCATTTTATTAGCCAGACGTGCGATAACACCTTTGAGCTGATCCAACTGTTGATCCAAGTAAACTCTAAGTCGTTCCATTTCAGGAACGTCGGCCAAACTTTCGGCAAGAACTTCTTCGTCGAAGGTACGATTAAAAATTTTATATTCAGGATCGGCATCGGAAGTTCCTTTAATTGGTATTTGAGGAGGCGGTGAATTTTGTTCCTCTGGTGGTATCTCTTCAAACTCGTCAAGATGATCTTCTTGATCAACCGTTGTTGGCATAATCTCCGCTTGTTCCTCGTCAGTAGATTCGCCAGTATTGTCGACATCGGTCTCTTCGGATCCATTTTCATTATTATCTTGGGTATTATTTTCTGGATCAACGTCATCCCCTGCTTCAGCGTTAAGATCCTCCTCGTCGAAACTATCTGGGTCCTCACCAAGTTCGTGCGCGTATCCTAAATCCTTAATGATTTGTCTTGACAATTTTGCAAAAGATTTCTGCTCTTGAAAGACTGATGTTGCTTCGAATATCGTTTGACCTGCTTCAGATTGAATAAAATCCCGCCATTTTTTTGTCAACGTTTCTGCTGATTCTGGAAGAGGTCTACCGGTTGCAACTTGGCGCAAGATATACCCTGCAGCGTCTGCGATTGAAAGATCTACCGCGTCAACATCAGTTTTTTGATTTCTTTGTTTGATATCTTCAATTATTTTAGCGTCCAAGTTAGTTGCAGTGCCTGGTAGAGCTCGGGCACCAATAATCTCGCAACGTGCTGTTTCCAAATTATGGTATAATTGTTGCGCTAATTGCCCTTTAGGCAAGTAACGTTCATGAATTAGACTGTTATGAAATCTTTTTTTTAGAGCTAATGCATCTGCGTTGCCTCGAGCTAACAGAATTTCGTCTTTTGCCATTTTTCTAGAAATTTGAGGAATATTTGCCGTTCGACCTTCGAGTAGATTAGTGGAACCAGAAATTGATAGTTTCAACTCCGAGTCATCCGCAAGTGCGCGTGTCGTTTTCTCAAGTGCAATTTTAAAAGGTGCTGACGGGCTTTTATACTTTTTATTTGAGCTCATGAGATTATTTTTCATCCAAAGATTTGGATACAGCGCTTTCAGGCAATTCTTCGTCGAAGCACCGCTGGTAAAATTCCGCCACGGTTTGTTTTTCTAACTCATCGCATTTGTTCAAAAAGGTCAATCTAAAGGCAAATCCAATATTTTCAAATATTTCAGCATTTTGCGCCCAAGCAATAACCGTTCGTGGAGACATTACTGTCGAAATATCACCATTAATAAAAGCATTTCTGGAAAGGTCAGCGACCGCTACCATTTGTTTTATTTGGACTCTACCTTTTTCATTTTCAAAATTTGGAACTTTACCTAGGACTATTGCAGTTTCTTCTTCATGACTTAAATAGTTTAACGTAGCAACTAGTGACCATCTATCCATTTGGCCTTGGTTTATTTGTTGTGTGCCGTGATAAAGTCCAGTTGTGTCTCCAAGACCAACCGTATTAGCAGTTGCGAAAAGTCGGAAGTTTTGGTTCGGTGTAATTACCTCGTTTTGGTCAAGTAATGTAAGTTTTCCATCTGTTTCCAAAATTCTCTGAATTACAAACATGACGTCTGGCCTTCCAGCATCATATTCATCAAAAACTAATGCGCACGGGTTCTGTAGTGCCCATGGGAGAATACCTTCTTGAAATTCAGTAACTTGTTTCCCATCAATTAATTTTATAGCGTCTTTTCCAATAAGATCGATTCTACTGATATGGCTATCTAAATTTATGCGGACACATGGCCAGTTCAGACGGGCAGCGACTTGTTCGATATGAGTTGATTTTCCTGTGCCGTGATAACCCTGTATCATAACTCGTCGGTTATGTTGAAAACCTGCGAGAATCGCTAACGTGGTTATTTTATCAAATTTGTAATTCGGATCAATTTCTGGCACTCGCTCTGCGGCTTCTGAGAATCCAAGCACTGATAGTTCGGTATCTATCTTGAACGTTTCGTTGACATTTATCTTCAACGTGGGTTTTACATCTCTGCTCATCAAACTTCCTTAAATATTTATTTATTGTATTTGGTTTTTTTTAATTAGTTTATAGCTCTATTGAATCTGATTGATAAAAGGAATTTAATTCTTGAAACTTCTACTTGTCTTGATCTGATCCCAAGCCCAGACTACTTCAGTAAGCCGTTCTTCATCGTCTCGGCGGCCGCCGTTCATATCAGGGTGTAAGTCTTTTACTAACGCTTTGTAAATTTTTCTTATTTGGCTTTTTGTCATGTTGTCGTGACCGTCTAAAATCTCTAGTGCTTTCCTCTCACTAGGCGGCAACCGACGTTGCGGCCGTGATCTATAGTTGTCTGATTTGTCTTTTGTTCCTTTATCTCCAAGAATTTCGTGTGGATCATTAAAGCCTAATCGGGCCCAAGATCTTCCTTCCGTATGTAATCTATTGTTATCTTTGCCAATTGGTGATGTTTTCCTGCTCCAGACGGCATCATCTTTTATATGTTCTTCAAGCTCTTCTGACGAGTGGTTTTCAAAAAAATTCCATTTTAGGTTATATTCGCGAACATGCTTTTGACAAAACCAATTAAATTCGTTTAGAAGTTCAGATGATTTTGGTGCTCGGTATTTGCCTTCTAATTCGCAATCTTTGTGATAACATGCTCGTCCCGACGACTCAAAAGCGCCAGTTGTGTTTTTAAGCCTAGCACGACGTTTTTTATCGGCGGAAACAGAGATGTCAAAATTCAAGGGAGTGCGCTTATTCATAAAAATCTCACATGTAACCGTTTTAGTTTGAGCACATTACATTAGAGCAAATTTTTAGAAGTCCAAGAGAAAGTTAATGTCAAGAGAGAAAAATATGAATTATTTTGATAGGATAGAAAAAAAATTACGAGAAAAATTCTCTCCAAGTTCTTTATCGATCATTGATGAGAGTAACCTTCACGTGGGGCATAGTGGCGCTAGACCAGGTGGAGAGACACATTTTAGAGTTAAAATGGTGTCAAACTTTTTTGAGGGTATGTCAAGAATTGATAGACAACGTGCCGTTCACCAGGTTTTAGACAGCGAGTTGAAGGAGCGTGTTCATGCCTTATCGCTGGAACTTACCGCAGATTAATAATTTTTTAATAATGTTATTCTAAATGCATTTTTTCTTTTAAAAGTTGGTTAACAGATTTTGGATTTGCCTTGCCGTCTGTTGCTTGCATTACTTGACCAACAAACCAGCCGATAAGTTTTGGATTAGAGGAGATTTGATCAGCTTGCGCGGGATTTTTGTCAACAATATCGTTAATGATTTTTTTAAGTGAAGACAGGTCAGACACCTGCATCATACCTTTATTTTTCACTATTTCAGCAGGATCACCGCCATTTTGCCAAACTAAGTCAAACAACTCTTTTGCAATTTTATTTGATATATTGCCAGTTGAAATCAGATCAATAATACTCCCAAGTTGGTCTGCGGAAATTGGTCCAGTTTTAAGTGTCTTGGCCTCTTTGTTAAGACGTCCAAATAAATCATTTATAATCCAGTTAGCAGTTATTTTTCCATCCCTATCTTTTGCGACCCTTTCAAAAAACTCAGCGGTTTCAATCTCAGCCGTTAAAACAGATGCATCGTATTCAGTAATATCGTAATTTGTTATAAACCGATCCTTTTTTTTATCCGGTGACTCAGGCAAATTATTTGCAATCGACTCAACCCATGCCCGATCTAACCTTAATGGTAAAAGGTCGGGACAAGGGAAATACCGATAATCGTGCGCTTCCTCTTTTGATCTAAGCGATCGGGTTTCATTTTTTTCGGGGTCATATAGGCGAGTTTCTTGCTCTACTGCTCCACCGTCTTCAATTATTGCTATTTGCCGTTTTGATTCATAATTAACAGCAAGCTGAATAAATCGCATCGAGTTCATATTTTTTATTTCGCACCGTGTGCCAAGATATGATAAATCATCATATTTTAGATATTTTTCATAATCGCCGGCCCGACACACGGAAATATTTACATCAGCTCTTAACGATCCCTCCTGCATATTTCCGTCACAGGTTCCAAGATATCTCAGGATTTGCCTGATTTTACGTACATATTCCGACGCTTCTTCAGGACCCCGAATATCAGGTTTTGATACTATTTCCATGAGTGCAACTCCCGTTCGGTTTAAATCCACTAAACTTGAATCAGGATCCATATCATGAATTGACTTCCCCGCATCTTGCTCAATATGAATTCTTTCAATGCGTACAGCTCTACTAACTCCACCGTTCATATCAACTCTTACTTCACCTTCCCCTACCAAAGGTTCATATAACTGGCTTATTTGGTAACCTTGGGGCAGGTCGGGATAAAAATAGTTTTTCCTATCAAATTTTGAAACAAGATTTATCTTGGCATTAAGTCCAAGGCCAGTCCGAACGGCTTGTTCCACACAGAATTGATTTAGCACTGGTAGCATACCTGGCATTCCTGCGTCTACAAGACTTACATTTGAGTTTGGTTCAGAGCCGAAAGTTGTGGAGGCTCCCGAAAAAAGTTTGGATTTTGAAGATATTTGAGCATGAATTTCCATACCAATTACTAGTTGCCATGGTCCTGTCAAACCGTCAATTACTGTTGGTTTTGCCTCTTCGTATGAAATAGAAGTCATTTTTTCCTCTTGTAATAGCGACTAAGATTTTTAGTGATATTTAAGCCGAAATCAAGTTAATAGGATGTTAGTGCCTATTTTTTTAATAAAGAGTTTACAATCTCATAAGTATTTTTTGAAATATTTGGCATGTTAGATAATCGGAGTAAATTATTTTTCATTTTTTGTTGCCTTTGAGTGTCAAACAGTTTCCAATTATCGAAAACGGTACAGACTCTAGCTGTTGTTTGGGGGTTAATGTCGTCAAGTTGAATTAACCAATCTGTCACGAGATTGTAACCCGCTCCATCTTCTTGATGGAACCCTGGAAGATTATTTGCTGCAAAGGTTCCAATTACACTCCTAAATCGGTTTGGATTTTTTGGTTCAAAAGCACTATGTTTGGTAAGGTTATGGACGGTGTTAACTGATTTTTTTGGATGAGTATTAATTGATTGCGCTGCGAACCATTTATCAATCACGTTATCATTAGTTTGCCATTTGTCATAAAATTGGTTCAGTTCGTTAGTTATTTTATTGTGGCGTATTAATAAGGTTAAAGCACCGATTTCGTCTGTCATGTTAGAAGCCGCATGATAAATTTTTTTAATGGTCGCGATGCCGTCATCATGATAACAATATAAATTCATTAGTCTTAAATTAAATAGTCTTAACCCTGCCTGCTTTGGGTCCATATCAAATTGGGTTTGAGATTGGTTATCATTTAAAATTTTTGAAAAAAAATGATAACATTTTTTTGACAGGATTTTGTTGAACGAGTGAATGGACTCGTAGATTTTTGAAGGATCAATCGGTCTATTCTTATTAGACAGATAGGTCAACACTTTATTTTCGTTTGGCGTTTCTATGATTTTAGCTCGATATGCTGGAGAAAAATAATCGGATTGAATGATTTTTTCCATAGTTGACAAAAGACGTTCCGAAATAGGTTCGTCATCAAAAATATATTTTTCAATTGAGTCAAATTTAAGCGTTTGGAGAGCATTCCATCGATTAAAAAGGTTATTATCTTTTGCAGCCAAAATGAGCAGTTCTTCAGTGGAAATATCTTGAACTAAAGTAATAGGGGCTGAGAAGTCTTGGAGAGTTGAGGGTAAAGGCTTTGACGGTAAATTATCAAATGTGATTGCGTCTTTTCTTTTCGAAAGAACAAATGTTTCACTTTTGCGCATTTCATTACCATTTTGATCGAGAAGGCCTATGGTTATTGGAATCACCATAGGCTGAGGATCAGGATCTTCGAGAGCTATTAATTTTTGCTCGAATTCCATTACGAAAGTACCTTCGTGATAGGAGTTTTTAATTTCAACGATAGGGCGACCTTTTTGACTGTACCACTGAGCGAACTGTTTGACATCCATTTTTGTATTGTCCTCAAATACGCCTAACCAATCTTCTATAGTGCAAGCTCGTCCATCATACTTTCTGAAATAACGCTGTAACGCTCGATTGTAGAAATTGGTTCCCACAATGAGTTTCAACATTCTCACTATTTCGGCGCCTTTTTCATAAACCGTTGCGGTATAAAAATTGTTTATTTCAAGATATTTGTCCGGCCTAACGGGATGTGCTAGCGGTCCGTCATCCTCCCTGAATTGATGGGCTTGCAACGCTAAAACATCTTCTATTCTTTGTAGAGTATTGCCTCTTATGCTAGCAGAAAATTGTTGATCTCTAAATACTGTAAGTCCCTCTTTTAAAGATAGTTGAAACCAGTCCCTACATGTAATTCTGTTTCCAGTCCAATTGTGAAAATACTCATGTGCAACGATTCGTTCGATATTAGCCAAGTCTTGATCAGTGGCTGATTTTTCATCTGCCAAAATGTATTTAGAATTAAAAATGTTTAAGCCTTTGTTTTCCATTGCTCCCATATTAAAATCGTTTATTGCAACAATCATGAAGCGATCGAGATCATATTCACGCTGGTACTCTTTTTCGTCCCAAGCCATTGCTCTCTTTAATGCTTCCATAGCGTAGGAACATTTATTAATATCGGTAGGTTTTACATATATTTTTAGTTCGATAATACGTCCTGATTTTGTTTTAAATTTATCATTAAAACTAACTAAGTTACCGGCAACAAGGGCAAACAAATAACTGGGTTTTGGCCAAGGGTCATGCCATTCTGAGTATTGCTTTCCTGTACCAATTAAGTTGCCATTAGATAAAAGAATAGGCTCTGGACCTTCAATCCTGACAGTATACACAGCCATTACATCTGGTCTATCTGGAAAAAAGGTTATTTTTCTGAAACCTTGTGCTTCGCATTGGGTGCAATAAATTCCTGATGATATATACAAACCTTCTAGAGCAGTATTTGTTTCTGGTGAAATAGATGTTTCGGCTTCCCAATAGAAATCAGTTTCTGGAACAAGTGCAGCAGGGACTTTAAGTCCATTGTCAGTGCGTATCAGCGATTCAAGTCTTACGGGAACATTGTTAATACTTGCTGAGTTGAGTTTCAAATCGGTTCCATCCAGTTCCAAGTTTTGATGATGTTTTTGCGGTGAAAATAATATTTTAGCAAAAACTTTTGTATCTTTTGGACTCAGTTTGAACGTAAGGTGTATAGTTTTTACTTTAAAAGGTAGAGGTTGGTAATCTTTTAGAAAAACAGCGGTGGTATTTTTGTTCATGATGCGTCCAATCGTTACAATTCAATTTTTCAAAGGTAATCGTAAAATAGTTATGTGCCCTTATCTTATTCTTTCTGCCAATCTGTAGCGACGGTATGATGAGAAAAGAAATAATTAAAGTGAGAAATTACATTAAAAGTGAATAAATTCAAGTTGAGCGGAGTGCTGTAATTCGGACTATTTGTAACGAGGTCTTGCTTTTAGGTTTCCGTTGGTTGGCGCCTAACGAAAAATCTTAACCCATTACTTATGGTAGATAATTACTAGACTTGCATTGAAGAAATAGGAACAAAGTTTACGATATAAAGGCATTTGTTTACCGGTATGAGTAAAGTTTAAGAAAAATATTGTGGGTAAATGGTAAGATGTGGTAGTAGTTTCGCGTTACATTTTTTTATTCTGGCGTGAGGTTCGTGGATGGCAAGGCCATTGATTGGAATTGTGGGTAATTATTACGTAGTAAATGACGACTATCCAGTGCAGGCTTCAGGCGAGATGAACATTGAAGCTGTTTCAGAAATCTGTAATTCAATTGCAGTAATTATTCCCAGTATTCCTATTAACGCCAAGGCTACCGAATTAGCAGATATATGCGATGGTTTTGTATTTACGGGTGGTCGACCTAACGTTCATCCAAAGTTTTATGGTCAAAAAGAAACGTTGGCCCATGGGATTTTTGATCTAAATAGAGATTCTGTCACACTTCCATTAATTAAGCATTGTGTGCAAGCCAGAAAACCTATTCTTGGAATTTGCCGCGGGTTTCAAGAGTTTAATGTGGCTTTCGGAGGAACTCTGCACCCAGAAATTAGGGATTTACCCGGCAGAATGAACCACCGTATGCCACTTGAAGGCACTTTGGAAGAAAAGTTTGCTATTCGCCATCGCATTGAATTAGTTGATGGAGGCTTGTTTTCAAAAATTCTTAATGCTTCACAAATTATGGTCAACTCACTTCATGGGCAAGGTATTGACAAGACGGGAGAGCGAATAATTTTAGATGGATTTGCATCTGATGGAACTCCTGAGGCACTCTATATTCGCGATGCGGAAGCTTTTAGTTTGGCTGTGCAGTGGCACCCAGAGTGGAATGCAAAGAAAGATGAAGTATCGGTTAGTATTTTTGAAGCATTTGGTAAAGCATTACGAGGAAAGCCTTTTTTTTAGTTCGTTTGTGAACAATTTTAGATTATCAGATTGCAGTTTATCTCATTTAAGTAATTTTTTGGAAAATAAAATGTTTAACATTGAACCTATATTTTCGGTCGCGCCAATGATGAATTGGACTGATAGGCATTGTCGAGTTTTTCATCGATTATTGTCTAGAAAGGCTCTTTTATACAGTGAGATGAAAACAACCGGGGCTATCATCCATGGGAATAGAAAAAAATTATTAAATTTTAGTGAGATTGAACATCCATTATCGTTACAGATTGGAGGCTCAAATCCAAAAGAGTTAACCGAAGCTTCAAGAATTGGAGTAGATTTTGGTTACGATGAAATAAACTTAAACGTCGGATGTCCCTCTGACCGAGTTCAATCCGGATGTTTTGGTGCAACCTTAATGAAGGAACCGAAACTAGTTGTCGAGTGTATTTCGCAAATGAAAAAAGCGGTAGAAAATACAAGAGTAACTGTCAAATGTCGATTAGGTGTTGATGATCAAGATCCCAATATACTTTTACCAAGGTTTATAGATTATCTTGTCAATGCTGGGGTGGATGGCATCATTATTCACGCTAGAAAAGCAATTTTGTCTGGTTTGAGCCCGAAGCAAAATCGTGATATTCCTCCCTTAGATCATGGTCTTGTAAGTCGGATGAAAAAAAAATTCCCTCAGACTGAGATTGTAATAAATGGAGGTATCGACAATCTTACTCAAGCAAAACAATTTATTGATTCTGGGCTTGATGGCGTAATGGTTGGTCGGGCAGCATACCATCACCCAAATGATATCTTATTGTTTGCAGATAGTGTAATTTTTGAAGAAAGTGCGCGTAATACAAGTATGAAAAATGTTTTATTCGATTTTTGTCGGTATATTGAAATGGAGCTAGGAAAGGGCACACGCTTACATGAAATGACTCGACATATTCTAGGAGCATTTAATGGTTATCCCGGAGCCCGTTTCTATAGGCAAACTTTATCAGAACATGCTTACAAGGATGGGGCGGGAACTGAAGTTTTAAGAAATGCTATCGACCAGATTTTTGAAGATAAAATTAAAATTTAAGGCTATGACGAAATGAGTTTTGAGTGGAAGTTTTTCAATGAACTTGGATGGACGGTTTTTGAGCCAGACAATTTTATGATTGACTGGGCAAGTAAGGCTAAGCAAATTGCTCAACAAAGATTAAATCTGAAAGAATTTGATGATGGTCAATTAAGATGTGGTGGAACTTGGTTCGTGGGAACCAATTTTCTTGAAAACGACTCAAACGGCAGGTTAATTAATCTCTCATTTGAAGGAAGAGCAGTAAAAGAAATAATAAAACGGTATGGAAAATTCTTCAATGAATGGGATCAAGCCCAGGTTTCGATTTGTTATCAGGGTTATCCCAAGCCTGATAAAAGTGAGACGCCTCAAGCATTTTCGTATCGAAAGAATAATTATGCTGCGCACGTAGACGGTATTTTGCCCGTTGGTAAGACCAAGCGCAGACATGCTTGGGAGTATCACGCTTTCATTTTTGGAATTCCGTTAGTAAATTATAGCAAAAATCAGGCTCCAGTTGTAGTTTGGGAAGGCTCTCATCGAATAATTAGAAACTTTATTTTTGAAAAGTTGTCTGAGTTACCACCCGCGTTATGGAAAAATCAAGATATTACGCAAATTTATCATGATGCCAGGCGTGAAGCGTTTTTAAAGTGTAAAAGAACAATAATTGTTGCTCCAGTGGGAGGATCTTATCTTTTACATCGATTAGCGCTCCATGGCATTATGCCGTGGGAAAAGGGTGCTGAGGATGCTCAAGCTGGAAGGATGATCGCGTATTTCAGGCCTCTTTTAAGCAAACCAAAATTTTGGCTAAGTAGTAGCATTTAACTTTCAATCCGGGCTATTCGTCCTCCGCGCCGTTTGGGTTTGAAAAGTTTTGCTCTGTCCGATAAAGAAGCAATTATTGCTTTTCTATTTTCCTTTGATAGCTCGGACCAATTTGAAATTTCAGTTGTTGTCCTGAAGCAACCCATACATAAATTGTGTTCAGAATGGATAATGCAAATTTTTTTACAAGGGCTTTCTATTTCATTTCTGTTCCAAATATCATCGTCCAAAACGTATTTCCTCTTTCAGTATTGTTAATCTATCCAAGGCACCTTGTAAAATAAAGGAGGCTGCAACATGATCAATAACTTCCTCACGACGCTCCCTTGAAGTGTTTGCTTCAATCAATGATCGTTCTGCAACAACAGTCGAGAGCCTTTCATCCCAAAAAGTGATAGGAAGCGACATCATCGTAGATAAGTTTTTTGCAAAATCTCTAGTTGATTGACATCTTCTACCCTCTGTACCGTTCATATTTTTGGGCAAGCCAATCACAAGACCTTTAATTTCCCGATCATTAATAATATTTTCTAACGCTTGCGCATCTTTTTTGAATCTAGTTCTTTTCAGGGTTTTGATTCCCGTTGCTATAGTTTGTCTTGTGTCCGAAACGGCGACCCCAATCGTTTTTGTCCCAAGGTCAAGCCCCATTAGCGCTCCAATCAAGGGGATTTGGTCAAAAAACTTATCAATATGGTCAACAATCATTTTATCGCTCATTAAGTTTACGATTTTTTATCTGTTGCTGGATGACGAAAATAGAGATCGCATTTTAATGACATTAGTTTCTGCCTCTCGCATATAATTTAAGTTTTGGTAGCTCTGAATCAATGATTTCCAGTTTTGAGTAGACCCTTGCTCTTTGTCTAACCGCTCTTCAAAGGTTTTCAAAAGGTTTAAAAATGCCAGTCTTATAGCATGAAATTCTGAATTTGTTTGCTGATTTCCAGCCAACTTTTCTGCTAATTTGGCGGACAAGAGTTCTATTTTTGGAATTAACATCTTTATCAATTTTGAAGAGGAAGGTTCATTGGCAAGTAAATCCTTCCAAATTTTGAGAGCACGTGAGGTTGCACCATCTTGCAAAAACAGTAAACTTAGATAGAAATTAGCTTGACTATTATTGTAGTCAATTTCAAGTGCTTTTTTTATTGCCATCGCGGCTTCAGTTGAGACATAACCGTTTGCGGCGATGATGCACAGGTCAGCATAATTTGCGAAATCGGATGATCGAGCATCAGAAGCCAGTATCACCAAAACTTGTTTCTGAGCTCTCCGGGCAGTGAAAAAGTCACCAATACGAGCGCTGTTCTTTACTAGCAATTCGTGTCCTTGGAGGTCATTAGGTCTGTCATCAAGCACAGTTTTTAACTGTTGAACTAATTGTGCTAAGTCGCTGAATTTCAAATCTGGTGAACTGAAGCGTTCTGCATCGTTATTTTTTTTTAATATTTTTTCGACGGCCTCTTGTGAAAGTTGTTTTTGATGTTCGATGGGTTTGGAATTATTTCCAATGTTTAAAATGTTGATCTGGTTAGATTGAAAATATTGAAAATAATGACCGTCTGTTATCACATAAGTTACGTGTGATCCAATTAAGCATAAACTTACGATAAAGAGTGAAGCCCAAGTCGTAATTTTCTTTGGGGCTTCAACAATTTTTTTCTCATCAGCAACTTCATCATGCAATTTAATAAGTTTTCGCGAAACCGATATTTTGATTAAATCATCATTTTTATCAAGCAAACCTATTTTTTCATCTTTGGTGATTTGCAGCAGTTGGTTTTTTAATTGAAGAATTTCTAGATTGTGATCAGAACTGGATTTAGTGAAATTTTTGAACATTGATCGCACTAAAAAAATAGCAGTAGGAAGTATGAGAATGCTGGTAATTGTGACGAACGTCAAATACATAGTCATAGTCCTTTATCTGAAAATTCTAGAAAGTACTTTTTTTGCAGACCTACATCATGCATAAATAACATGATTGTGTGAATTTATACGAAGTTAATTTAACTGTCACTTTTTGTCACATTAAATTAGCATAACTAGTGTAATATGGCTGAGGTGCAAATATAATTTACCCATGGCTATTTTGAGACGCTTATGTCAAAAATATTGTGTTGAGCTTTAACATTGGGAGTGTGGTAGTGAAACGTTATTCTGTCTTTTCTTTAATACGGGAAGCTTTTCGGTATAATGAAGGTTGGGAAAGGGCTTGGAGATCACCCGAACCGAAGGAAACTTATGATGTTGTGGTGGTAGGTGCGGGAGGTCATGGTCTGGCAACGGCATATTATTTGGCCAAAAATCACGGAATTAAAAATATTGGAGTTTTTGAAAAAGGTTGGCTTGGTGGAGGTAATACTGGCAGAAATACAACAATCATTAGGTCTAATTATTTGCAGGAGGAGTCCTCTGCTATTTATGAAAAATCCCGTTCCCTTTATGAAAGTCTAAGCCAAGATTTAAATTACAATATAATGTTTAGCCCTCGGGGCGTACTAATGCTTTGTCAAACAGAGCATGAGCTTCGTGCAATGAAAAGAACGGCACATGCCAATAGGATTTTAAAAGTTCGAACTGAAATGGTCGGACCTCAGCGGATTAAGGATATTGTCCCAATTATAAATATCAACGGTCCAAGATATCCGGTTTTGGGAGGACTTTGGCAACCTCGAGGAGGAACAGCACGGCACGATGCTGTTGCGTGGGCATTTGCAAGGGCAGCCTCTGACCTTGGTGTAGATATTATCGAAAAATGTGCCGTTTTGGCGGTCAGGCACGATGCAAATGGAGTTTCAGCAGTTGAAACAGAGAAAGGGATAATAAAAACTAAGAAACTATGTATAGTTGTGGCCGGTCACTCTGGCGAGCTTGCTCAAATGTGTGGGTTTAGGCTCCCGGTTGAGTCTGTTGCTTTGCAAGCTCTGGTTTCAGAACCAATAAAACCTGTAATGAACTGTGTGGTAATGGCGAACACGGTTCATGGTTATATGAGCCAATCTGATAAGGGTGAACTTGTAATAGGTGGAGGTGCAGATAATTATAATAATTTCACTCAACGGGGCAGCTTTCAACATGTTGAAGAGACCGTTAGCGCTCTTATCGAAACATTTCCTATTATTAGTAGGCTTAAAAACCTGCGTCAATGGGGTGGAATTGTCGATATGACCGGGGATCGATCACCAATTATTTCGAAAACGCCGGTTGAAGGTGTTTTCATTAATTGTGGATGGGGAACAGGCGGTTTTAAAGCCATTCCTGGATCTGGTTGGGCAACGGCAGAACTAGTAGCTAACGCGCCAAATCAAAAGTTAGCATCCCCATTCAGTTTAGATAGATTTCAAGAAGGTCGAATGATTGATGAAAGTGTAGCGGCTGCGGTTGCGCATTAGGAGAACAATATGTTGCAGTTTGAGTGTCCAAATTGTAAAATTATAGCGGATGAAACAGAGTTAGTGTGCGGTGGCGAAGCTCATATTAACCGCCAAGCGACTTCTTCATCAGATTTGAAGTTTTCTCAGTATTTATTTTACAGGAAAAACCCTCGTGGAGTTCATTTTGAACGATGGTTTCATCAATTTGGATGCGGAAAATGGTTTATTGCTGCTCGCTGTACATTAACTATGGAGGTCTTTGGCACTTACAGTGCTCAAACGCATAAGCCTCCTACCTCAATTATAAGAAAGATCAAGGCCAAAAGACCTGATTGGGAAGGGTTTTAGAAATGAGTTTTAGATTAATAAAGGGTGGTTTGTTATTAGATAAGAAAAAAAAATTTAATTTTTTGTTTGATGGAAAACAATATTCTGGTTTTCACGGTGACACTTTAGCATCAGCTTTGCTTGCAAACGATAAAACACTATTGGGGAGATCTTTTAAGTATCATCGTCCTCGAGGTCTTGTTGCGAGTGGTGTTGAAGAGCCGAATGTTTTAGTTGGACTCGGAAAAGGCAAGTCATTTGAACCAAATCAACGGGCTACTAATGTTGAATTATTTGATGGATTAAGTGCAGTATCTCAGAATAATTGGCCAAATTTGAAATTTGATATTGGATCTGTTAACTCCATACTGGCACCATTATTTTCGGCAGGTTTTTATTATAAAACGTTTATTCAGCCAAGGTTCGCTTGGAAATATTTTTTTGAGCCTTTAATTAGAGCCTCAGCAGGACTTGGTCGTCCACCTGTTTATGCTGATACTGATCGATATGAACATTTTTATTGTCATGTAGATGTACTTATAGTTGGAGGTGGAATGTCAGGATTAAGCGCCGCCCATCAAGCAGGATTGACTGGAGCAAATACTCTTGTTTTGGAGCAAGCGCCGTTTCTTGGTGGGCGCGCTCTTGTTGATAACGAAAATGTTGACGGCGAACCGATTGTTAATTGGATAAAAAAGACATTGTCGGCAATCAGGCAAATTAAAAATGTTACGATCAGGAACAGAACTATGGTTTCCGGCATATATGATCATGGTTACATTTTAGGCTATGAACGAGTTTCTGACCATAATCCAAATCGTAAACTTGTCAGGCATCGTCTGTGGAAAATTCGTGCGAAAAGTGTTATTTTAGCGTCAGGGTCAATTGAGCGGCCGATCGTTTTCCCTGGAAATGATGTTCCTGGTGTCATGTTAGCATCCGCGGTTCGGGATTACATTAAGTTGTACGCAGTATCTCCTGGTGACAGAACGGTGATAGTAACAAATAATGATGATGCATACCGAACTGCTCTTGCTTTAAACTCGAACGGTCTATCGGTTCCAGCGATAATTGATGTTCGAGAAAAAACTGATGGGCCATTAGCGCTTGAAGCAAAAAAACTGGGAATTAAAGTTAAAAATGGGAGTGGGATTGCAGGAGTACAAGGTAGAAACTGCGTTAAATCTGTTGAAATATGTTCACAAAGCGGTAACGGAAAAGTTAATGAAATTATTGAATGCGATGTTGTTGCAATGTCTGGTGGCTGGTCTCCTGTAGTCCATTTGTGGTCCCACTGCGGAGGAAAGTTAACGTGGGATTCCGACTCGGCAAAGTTTATACCAAACTTGGAGTATCCGCCCTGTGGTGCTAATGGTGAGTGCTTAGTTTTCCCTGTTGGTGGTGCGGCAGGATTTTCGGCT
>MDTB01088207.1_pt1 | contig 22607 bp, 21 predicted proteins | sample 811161 | NCBI WGS metagenome assembly MDTB01 (sample SAMN05326650, study PRJNA326480) | marine metagenome | isolation source: seawater | place: Mediterranean Sea | collected 2009 | reverse complement strand
TCTCATCTTCCATATCACAAAAACTAGGTTTTTAACCTTTAAATTGAAATGTCAAAATTAAACAAAAAAGATTGTGTTAATTTTGATCATGCGATTATCAGAATTTAGAAGTCATTTCCAAAAAACATTATTGGAGATTTATACCAAAAAGGAGGCGGATAGTATTTTTAAGCGTCTAATTGATTTTTATTTTCAGTGGGACGCCTCATACCCAATAATCAACCCAAATTATTTATTGGATTTTAATGCTTCCCAAAAACTAAAATTCGCCTTGTCTGAGCTGAAAAAAGAAAAACCCCCTCAGTACATTACGCATCAAGCTACTTTTTTTGGAATAGATTTTTATGTAAATCAATCGGTTCTAATACCTCGACCGGAAACAGAGGAGCTTGTGAATTGGGTACTAGAGGACATCTCCAAAAATAAAATTATTTTTCCCCAACTAATGGATATTGGTACGGGAAGTGGCTGTATTGCGATAAGCTTGGCTAATGCCAATAAACAGATAAATGTCACTGCAATTGATTTGTCTGAAGAAGCCTTGAAAGTAGCTAAGAAAAACGCAAAGCAGCACAAGGTCAAGATTGATTTTATAATAAAAGATATTCAATCCTTATCTAAATGGAAAAAACCACTGGACATTATTGTATCCAACCCACCATATGTTCATCCCAATGAAAAAAAAGAAATTTCCCCTAACGTTTTGAAATATGAGCCTCACATTGCCCTTTTCACCCCTGAGAATGATCCTTTATATTATTACAGAATGATTATGAATTTTGCTTCAGCGGTTTTAAAATCTGGGGGAAGTCTTTATTTTGAAATTAATCCTAAATATTTAGAACTGCTAAAATCAAATTTTTCTGATGTTACTTTTGGTGAAATTGAAGTTAGAAATGATATTTTTGGTAAATCAAGAATGCTCAAAGTGATTAAAAAGTAAATGGAGATTAAAGCTAAAATCGAACAGTTAAGAGCTGCTTTGCATGAGCACAACTATAATTATTACCTGCTTGACGCTCCTACAATAAGTGATTTTGAGTTTGACCAAATGTTAATGTCCCTTGTGGCACTTGAAAAAGCTCATCCTAATTTTTATGATTCCAATTCTCCAACCCAAAGAGTAGGGGGTGGGGTTACTAAAAACTTCATAACACTTAAACACCGCTACCCAATGTACTCGCTAGCTAATACTTACTCTAGGGAGGAATTAACCCAATGGGTGGGACGGGTACAAAAAGGCTTGGGTCACCAAAATTTTAATTTTACTTGTGAGTTAAAATATGATGGTGCTTCTATTACCCTCACCTACGAAAATGGTACTTTTGTGAATGGTCGAACTAGAGGAGATGGTACTCAAGGGGATGACGTTTCTTTAAATTTAAAAACGATTCCTACAATTCCACTTAAATTAAAGGGAGACTACCCAGACTTATTTGAAATACGTGGTGAAATTATCTTGCCTATTTCTGGTTTTAATGCCATGAACGAAGAGCGTGTCAAACTGGGAGAAGAACCCTTTATGAATCCAAGAAATACAGCATCTGGTTCGTTGAAACTCCAGGATAGTTCACAAGTAGCCAAACGTCCATTAGAATGTCTATTATATGCGATTGCTGGATCAAATTTAGGTATAGCATCTCAAATCGAAGCCCTTCAAAAAGCGAAGGATTGGGGTTTTAAAGTCCCTGATAATTCAATTTTGGCGAACACCATAGAGGAAGTTTTTGAATATTTGGATTATTGGGATAAAAATAAAGTGAATTTACCTTATGAGATTGACGGAGTTGTTATAAAAGTAAATAAGCTTATTCAACAGAATGAGTTGGGATATACCGCGAAAGCTCCAAGGTGGGCCATTGCATATAAATTCGAAGCAGAACAGGTAATAACAAAACTTTTATCTGTAAGTTATCAAGTTGGAAGAACAGGAGCTATTACGCCTGTTGCTAATTTAGAACCAGTATTGTTGTCAGGGACTACTGTAAAAAGGGCCACACTTCACAACCAGGATCAGATTGAGAAACTAGGCTTAAGAATTGGCGATTCGGTTTATGTAGAGAAAGGTGGAGAAATTATTCCAAAAATTATTGCAGTTGACAATTTAATTCGACCTTCAGAAGGTTTTAAAATAAAGTTTATTAGCCATTGTCCAGAGTGCAATGCTGAACTGCACAGAGAAGAAGGAGAAGCTCAGCACTATTGCAAAAATCAGAGTGGTTGTCCACCCCAAATCGTTGGTAAAATTCAACATTTTATTTCTCGAAAAGCAATGGATATAGAGGGTTTGGGGAGTGAAACGGTTGTTTTACTATATGAAAATGATTTGCTGAAAAATATTGCAGACTTATATGAACTTCGCTCAGAGGATATTTTGCCTTTGGAGCGAATTGCAGAAAAGTCTGCGGAGAATTTAATCAAAGGTGTTATAGCTTCAAAAGAAAAATCATTTTCAAAGGTTTTATTCGGTTTGGGTATTCGCTTTGTAGGTGAAACAGTTGCTAAAAAATTAGTAAAAGCATTTGGAGATATTGATTCATTGATGGCTGCTGAATTTGATCAGCTGATTGCTGTAGATGAAATTGGCGATCGAATCGCGGAGAGTTTACTTGAATTTTTCTCAAGCACAAAAAATATATTATTGATCAATCAATTGAAAATGAATGGATTAAAATTTCAGACAGATGGCCCTACAAATATCAGCGATTTACCATTGAGTGGTAAAAAATTCGTAATTTCGGGAGGTTTTGAGACCTTGTCCAGGCTAGAGCTTACAGAAAAAATTGAATTCAATGGAGGGGTAGTAGTTAGTTCCATTTCAAAAAAAACTGATTATCTGGTTGCAGGTGAGGGGATGGGACCGAGTAAGAAATTTAAAGCTGAAAGTTTAGGGATTCCGATAATTAACGAGGCCTCTTTTTTTAAGCTACTCCCTTAATAATAAAAATCCCAATGATTTGTTTTATTTATAACATTTTTCATTAAATATTGATATAAAGCAATATTTTGATAGCTGTAATTTCTTAAGTTTAATTTTAAAATTTATATGATATATTGGTTCAGAAATATACTCTTAAATCGTCTTTATTTGAATTCGATTAAGAGTCCTTTGGCTAAGAAAAAGATTAAGTATGGTGCTAAAGTTAAATCCATTTCTATTATTCTTGACCATCAATTGGGAATAGAAAAAGAATGTTTTAACAAAATGGCTGAGATATTTAACTTATCTCATAAAAACATTAGAGTTTTGACTTATTATCGATCCCCTAATAAGATCGGTCAAGAGACTTTTAATAATAGTTATTCTTTTAAAGATATTACCAATTTTGGTAAGATTAATAGCGTGTTGAATGACTTTTGTACCAAAAAATCAGATATACTGATTAATTATTATGATAGAAACGATATCAACCTAAAATTCATAAGTGCTAAGTGTGTCAAGAATCTAAGCATTGGTTTTGCTGGGATCGACCATGAATTAAATGACTTGATTATCGATGTTGACGCCAAAAATATTGGGTTGTTCATAGATGAGTGTTTTAAATATTTAAAAACCATTTTTAGATAAAATGAAGGAATTAAGAGGACATGGAGTTGCTTTAATTACTCCCTTTAAAACTAATGGAGCTATCGATTTTGATGCTATTCCTGGAATAATTAAACATTTAATTAATGGGGGAGTTGATTACCTCGTCGTTTTAGGAACTACCGCAGAATCGACTTCATTAAGCAACGATGAAAAAAAACAGTTGATTGCTGCTATTGTTAACCATAATGCAGGAATTTTACCGTTGGTAATTGGAATTGGAGGTAACAACACCCAACAAGTCTTTGAAGATCTTGTTTCATTTGATCTGAGCCCTTTTTCGGCTGTTTTATCCGTAACTCCCTATTATAATAAACCCAATCAAGAAGGATTGTATAGTCATTTTCGTGCGATTGCCGAAAATTCCAGTTTACCAGTAATTTTATATAATGTCCCTTCTAGAACTGGTGTAAACCTCGAACCCGAAACAGTTCTTCGCCTGGCTAAAGATTTCGATAAAATTGTGGCGATCAAAGAGGCTGCAGGAGATTTTCAACAGGCTCAAATACTTTTGAAGATTTGTCCAAACAATTTCTTGGTTCTTTCTGGTGATGATGAAATGTCTCTTCCTATGTTGCTTGCTGGTGCAAAAGGAGTAATTTCTGTAATTGGAAATGCTTTGCCAGAAGTTTATTCTAGAATAGTCCAAAACGGGATCGATGGCGATGCAAATAAAGGTTATCAAACGCAATATCAAATTCTGGACCTAATTAGAACGATTTATGATGAAGGTAACCCAACTGGAATTAAAGTGCTGATGAACGCCCTTGGTCTTTGTGAAAATCAATTGCGACTGCCACTGGTTACTGCCTCAGAAAGCTTATACAATAAATTAAATAAATATATTAAAGAGTATATTTAATATATCTTTTTTAAAAATAAGTCCCTATTACATCAATATAATTTTGCACTTAAGTCTAAATATTTTACTAATTTCGCGAAATGTCTAAAATACTCAGTTTAGCAGTTGTAAAAATTATTTTCTTTTTAGTTATTTCATCTTGTAATGAATACCAAAAAATACTTAACAATGATGATTTAAATTTAAAATATAAGGCTGCAGAAAGTTATTATAATAATGGGGAATATCGAAGGGCTAATAGAATTTTTGAACAGCTTGTTCCTGCATACAGGGGTAAACCTCAAGCTGAGCGTTTGGTTTATTTTTTTGCAGATTCATATTACCAAACTAATAATTTTTATCTCGCCGCTTATCAGTTTGAGAATTTCATAAAATCTTTTCCTAAATCGCAAAAAATTGAAGAAGCTAATTTCTACTCTGCCAAATCTCATTATATGATGTCTCCAGTTTTTAGTTTGGATCAGGAGGAGACGCTTAAGGCAATAGATAAACTACAAATTTTTATAAATAATTATCCAGAGTCATCCCACATGGATGAATCCAATCAGTTAATTAGTGAATTGCAGACTAAAATAGAGAGAAAGGATTTTGAAGTAGCAAAACAATATTACACAATCTACGATTATCGAGCTGCAATAAAAGCATTGGATAACTTCATTGCTGAGTTTGTAGGAACAAAATTTAGAGAGGAAGCACTTTATTATAAATTTCTTTCATCTTTTGAAATTGCAATAAATAGTATAGAATTAAAGAAACTTGATAGATTAGAAGATTTAAAAGAAATTTATTATAATATAATTCGTTATTACCCTGAGACCTTGTTTGAGGAAGATCTTACAAAAAAAATGAAAATTGTTGATAAAGAAATCAATACCTTTGAAAATAAAATTAAATTATGACTAAGTATAGAAGCTCTAATGCACCATCCACTACTTCAACTTATAATAGAAATAAGATTGAGTCTCCTACTGAAAATATTTACGAAGCAATATCTATTATAGCAAAAAGATCTAACCAGATTAACCTGGATATTCGCAAGGAGTTACATGAAAAATTAGATGAGTTTGCAACTCATAATGACAGCTTAGAGGAAATATTTGAGAATAAAGAGCAAATTGAGGTTTCAAAGTTTTATGAACGTCTTCCTAAGCCACATGCAATGGCTATTGAAGAGTGGCTGAATCAAAAAATTTACCACAGAAACACCGATGATTCCAAAGAATAAATTATGAGTGTTTTGAGCGGGAAAAAAATCCTCCTGGGCGTTACCGGTGGTATTGCTGCTTACAAGGCTCCGCTTATTGTTAGGTTAATAAAGTCAAAAAAAGCTGATGTTCGAGTTGTAATGACCCCAGCGGCCAAAGATTTTGTATCTCCCCTTACACTCTCAACGTTATCCGGAAACCCTGTTTTAAGTCATTTCACAGACTCTCAACATGACAACCCTGTCTGGAATAACCACGTTGAACTTGGTAAGTGGGCAGATTTATTTATCATTGCCCCTGCAACATCTCTTACTATCTCAGCAATGGTTAATGCTAGATGCAGTAATTTATTAATAGCGACTTATCTTTCTTGTACAAGTAAAGTTTATATTGCCCCTGCAATGGATTTGGATATGTATGATCATCCCGCTAATCAATCTAATTTGGAAAGATTAAAATCTATCGGAAATGAAGTTTTACCTGTAGGTAAGGGATTTTTGGCAAGTGGTTTGCATGGAAAGGGGAGAATGCTTGAACCAGAGGAGATAACAAAAAGGGTAGAACAAGATATTTTAGATAAACTTCCATTGAATGGTAAAAGAGTATTAATTACATCTGGCCCTACTTATGAGCCAATTGATCCCGTAAGATTTATTTCAAATCATTCGAGTGGTAAGATGGGATTTGCCCTTGCAGAACATGCTGTAAAACTTGGTGCTGAAGTCACTCTCATAAGCGGACCTACCACTCTTTCGACCACTTCCAATATGCGGATTTTCAATGTAGTTACTTCTGAAGAAATGTTTCTCCAGGTTAAAAAAATATTCCATAAAATAGATATTGCTATTGCAGCTGCAGCTGTAGCAGATTTCAAACCAAAACAAGCATATAAAAATAAATTAAAAAAAGAGTTTAACTTAAATACAATTAAACTAGAGCCTACTCAAGATATTCTTGCATGGATGGGGGAAAATAAAAATCAACAGTTTCTTCTTGGTTTTGCGCTTGAAACAAATGATGAAATTAAAAATTCAATCAAGAAATTAAAATCAAAAAACCTTGATGCAATAGTGATGAATTCACTTAAAAATTCAGGTGCAGGATTTTCAGGAGATACCAACAAAGTTTCTTACATATCAAGAAAAGAGAAAATCATACAATTTGAACTAAAATTAAAGAATCAAGTAGCAGAGGATATTTTTACCCAAATCCTTAAACATGAATAGGCTGTTTTATTCCTTTTTTATTCTTTTTATATCTATTGGTTTAAAAGCACAAGAGCTCAGCGCCCAGTTTATTGTCAATGCTGACCTAGTGAATCAGACTAATCAACAAATTTTTGAAACCCTTGAGCGTTCTGTAAATGAATTTATTAACTCTCAGTCCTGGTCTAATCTAGAAGTTTTACCGCAAGAAAAAATAACATGTAGTTTTGTCTTAAATCTTAGTGCTTATAACACCTCAACATTTGAGGGAACTTTACAAGTTCAATCACAAAGAACCATTTTTAATTCTAGTTATAATAGTCCAGTATTAAACTTCATGGATAGAGATATTAATTTTACCTATCAGGAGTTTCAGCCATTATTTTATGGTCCCGGATCCTATCAGTCTAATTTAGTATCAATTATAAGTTTTTATGCTTTTTTTATACTTGGTATTAATGCAGATACATTTAGTTTAAAAGGAGGTGATTTATATTTCGATCAGGCACAGCGTATTGTAAATTTAGCTCAACAAGGCGGTGCTTTAGGTTGGAAGCAAAATGACAGTAATCGTAATCGTTTTTGGCTAATAGATACAATCCGTTCAAATACCTTTAGAGAATACAGAGAGTCCCTTTATACATATCATAGAAATGGAATGGACTTCATGACTGAAAATACCTTTGATGCAAAAGAGATTATTATGAACTCATTATTGTCACTTGAAAAGCTATACAATAGAAGACCTAATGCTTTGCTTCTCCAGCTTTTTTTTGATGCAAAGGCCCAAGAAATTGTAAATATTTTCTCTGATGGCCCTAAAATAGATTTTAATTTGATCTCGGATACATTAAAGAAAATTGCCCCTTTTTATCTTCCGCAATGGAAACAAATTAAATAGTGGCATTCTTTGAATTTATTTTCATTCTCAGCTATCTTTGTTTTAATTCACAAAAAAAAGAATTTGATAACCGGCTTGAAGATTTTAAACTACGCTTTGATTGATCATCTAGATATCTCTTTTTCTGAGGGAATGACATCTATAACCGGAGAGACTGGAGCAGGTAAATCAATTCTGATGGGAGGATTGTCATTAGTGTTGGGTAAAAGAGCAGATTTAAATGTTTTAAAAGATGTTAAAAAAAAGTGTGTAGTCGAAGCAAGTTTTTTAATTGACAACTACCCCTTAAAAGAATTTTTTGATGATGCAGAATTGGATTATGAACCTGAAACACTTTTAAGAAGGGAAATTATACCAAGCGGAAAATCTAGAGCTTTTATTAATGACACCCCTGTCACCCTTGATAAAATAAATCGATTAAGTGAGTTTTTGATTGATGTTCACTCACAACACGAAAATCAGTCTCTTTTTAAAAGTGAGTATCAGTTCTTAGTTTTGGATGCATTGGCTAATAATGATGAATTATTAAATGAATATCGAAACCATTTAAATAAGTTTAATAAAATGAAGCATGAATACAATGAATTAACTTCTAAAATAAATAAAGTAAAAGAGGATAATGATTATAATCAGTTTCTATTTGATGAATTGACCATTGAGGAGCTAAACCCAGATATTTGGAGCTCATTGGTTGAAGATATAGATCAGCTTTCTAGTGTTGAGGATTTAAAGCTTTTATTGTCTCAAAGTATTCAAATTATTGAAGAAGATCAAATGGGGCTATTAACACAGTTTAGTATTCTAAAAACTGCTTTAAAGAATGCAGTTAATAAATCAAGAAGTTTTGCTATTTTTTATGAGCGTATTGCTAGTCTGGAAATTGAGTTGAAAGATGTAATGGATGAATTAACTAATAAATTGGATTTCCTTGAAAGCAATCCCTCCCTATTGGAGAAATTGAATAATAAAATGGATAAAATACAGGGTCTTTTTCAAAAACACCACGTAGATAACGTTTTTGATTTAATTCTAATTAGAGATAAACTTGAAAAAAAACTACAAGAGACACTGAATATTGATAATATAATAGAGGATTTAAAAAATAAATTAATCGAGTCAGAGCATAGATTAGACAGAATGTCTAGCCAACTTCATAAAAATCGCGAAACTGCCATTCCAATCCTTTGTTACGAAATGGAGGAAATTATTTCAAAAATGGGAATGAAAGATGCTAAATTCAGGGTTAATTTAACTCCTTCAGATAACTTTTTAAATTATGGAAAAGAACAAATTGAATTTTTATTTTCAGCAAATTTAGGAGCTAATTTTAAACCGATTAAAAAAGTTGCATCAGGTGGAGAAATGTCAAGAATTATGCTATCAATCAAATCAATTTTATCGCGTTTTAAACAACTGCCAACTATTTTTTTTGACGAGATAGATACAGGAGTCTCAGGATCAATTTCAAATGAGATTGGAAACATAATGGAACAAATGTCAAAGTATATGCAAGTATTTACGATAACCCATTTGCCTCAAGTTGCTGCAAAAGGAAAACAACACTACCGGGTTTATAAGGAGGTTCATGGGTCTTCAACTCAAACAAAGATTAAAAAGATGAATAAGGAGGAAAGAGTAGCCGAGTTAGCTCAAATGCTTTCTGGTGAGGACTTAACTCAAACAGCCTTTGATCATGCGCGGCAATTACTTAATTAACTGTATCTTTAACAAAGAAATAAATTATTAAACAATGTCCCACAATATTTTAGTTGGAAAAAGAGGGATTATTTTTGGAGCCCTCGATGATCAATCGATCGCATGGAAAACCGCTGAATCCGTTAAAAATGAAGGAGGTGAATTTGTATTAACGAATGCTCCAGTAGCGATGAGAATGGGAGCAATAAATGAATTGGCCAAAAAGACAGGGTCAATAATTATTCCAGCTGATGCAACAGAATTAGAAGATCTAGAAAACCTAGTTGATAAATCAATTTATAAACTAGGTGGAAAACTTGATTTTGTTCTTCATTCAATTGGAATGTCAGTTAATGTTAGAAAGGGAAAACATTATACTGATCTTAATTATGACTGGATGAAAAAAGGTTGGGATGTGTCTGCAGTTTCATTCCACAAATTAATGCAGGTACTTTATAAGAAGGACGCTATGAATGCTTGGGGAAGTATTGTAGCATTGTCTTATGTAGCGGCTCAAAGAACATTTCCCAATTACAATGATATGGCAGACAATAAGGCCTATTTGGAATCCATTGCTAGAAGTTTTGGATATTTTTTCGGTAAGGACAAACATGTAAGGGTTAATACCATCTCTCAATCTCCCACACTCACTACGGCTGGGAAAGGGGTTAAAGGGTTAGATGGATTTCTCAATTATGCTGAACAAACTGCTCCTTTGGGTAACGCAACTGCTGAGGATTGTGCAAATTACACTGTGATGATGTTTTCAGACTACACAAAGAGAGTTACCCTTCAAAACCTTTATAATGATGGAGGATTTTCCAATGTGGGCGTAAGTCAAGAGATAATTGATTCATTAGATAATGCCTGATTTCAAATTCTAAAATAAGTTTTAATGGCAAGATCAATTAAAGCTTTAGACAACTTTCCAATTAAATTTCCGGAAAAAAAGAAGTTTCGATTTTTTTTTCTATTTATAATATTATCTTTTACGTTTTGGATTATTACCAAATTATCAAATATTTATGATTCGTCTATTTCCTTTAGTATCACCCTAACTGATGTCCCAGATTATATTGTACCTAAATATGAAGGTTCGCTGAAATTAAATGCGGAAATTAGCGGAAGTGGATTCCAATTATTATTATATAAATTTATTAATGATGAAATAATTATTTCAGTAAAAGATGGTGACTTTAGTTCGGATTTAGCTCACGTTAATCTTCTCGATCAACAGTTTTCAATCCAACAACAATTATTTCAAAATACTGTTGTTAAACAACTCAATCATTCAAGTTTAACCTTTGATTTCGATAGACTTATTAGAAAAAAAGTGCCTATTTTTCCAATAACAGAGATTAATTATAAATTAGGTTATGAAAGAGTTGAGGATTGGAAAATTAAACCAGATTCTGTTTGGGTCGCAGGCCCTTCAAATATTATGGATACTCTTAACTACTTCCCAACCAAGACTTTAAAAAAAAGCAAAGTTGACAAGCTAATTTCTGAAAGACTTAAATTAAGTGAAATTACCCAATTAAAACCTTATTTAAGTGAAGTTGAAATAGCTGCTGCTGTAAATAAATTTACTGAAAAAACATTGGAAACTTTCATAAACATTAAAAACTTACCCGATTCTTTGACGATTAAACTATTTCCTAAGACCGTTAAAACTACTTTTCTAGTTTTAATGGATAATATTGAGGAAATAGGATCGAGTGATTTTTTGTTCTATTGTGATTTTAATGATACTCATGGTGGCAAAGCAAATTCTCTCAATATAAAATTAGATAACAAACCTGATGGAGTTAGAAACATCAGATGGAATCCGAAGAGACTTGATTATCTTATTCGTCAATGAAAATAATTGGATTAACAGGTGGTATTGGTACTGGTAAATCCAGAGTATTAAATCAATTTAAATCATTCGGGGTCCCTTGTTATGAGGCTGATAAAGTTGCAAAAAAATTAATTAAAAATGATCAAGATTTAAGTAATAAAATTAAAAGTATTTTTGGGATCGATATTTATAATGGAAATGACCTCGATAGTAAAAAATTGGCTAATTTAGTTTTTAAAGATGAAACTAAATTAGCTGCACTTAATGCAATAGTTCACCCAAGAGTTGCTTTGGACTTCAAACTATTTACCTCTAAACAAATGGCTCCCTATGTTATTAAGGAAGCAGCAATTTTAATAGAATCTGGAGCTTATAAGAACTGTGATTTAATTATATTAGTTACCGCACCTAAGTCTGACAGATTAAAGCGTGTCATCAAAAGAGACGGTTTAAGTGTGAGGGATGTGATGGATAGAATGGAAACCCAATGGAAAGATGAAAAAAAAATACCATTTGCTGATTTTGTAATTGAAAATAATGATTGGGAGAAAACTACACTACAAATTGAAGAAATTTATCGTCAATTATCTTCTTAACCCCCTTGTTAATAACATATTAACAATACCTTATGTTTTAAAGTGTTATATTTTAATTAATTTGCTAAAAAATATTAAACTAACCATACTTGAAAAAAAATTTTTTTATTCTACTTGTGAGCTTAATGGTTACCTCAATTATTGCTGTTACTGTTGTTCAAGCTTATTGGATTTCCTCTGCTTGGGAGAACAAAGAAGAAGAATTCAGTCTTGCGGTAAGCCAATCTCTTAAGTCGGTTTCAATTAAAGTACAAGAACAAGAAATATCAGACTATATTTTTGCCTTTCAACAGCTCATTGATTCTGTTGGCACTCCAAATGATTCTAATTTTACTGATGTTTTTCTTTTTATGGATGAAGATATTTCTTCGAATCTCACTTCATTTTATGCTTTTGGAATATTGGAGGAGGACTATAATATCAATCTTTCTGAGTTTAACCCTGTACTTTTAGATGAAAATATAAAAGACTATAAAAAAGTAAAAACTACAACTATATTAAGTAAGGATAAAATTTTTAATAGGGAAAATAGGATTGCTACCTCTATCAATAAATTGAAAACGGTTGAAAGAATGAGTTTATATGATCAGGCAATTTATCGTTCTGCTTTTGCAGATTATTCGAGTGCTATTCCTGTTCATGTTCGAATTAACTCTAAAGAACTCAAACTATTACTTGATCAAGAATTTAATGACAGGAACATATTAACCGATTACGAGTTTGGTATTTATAACAATGGTCTTGCTACAAAAGTAATGTCAAATAATTATTCCGAAAAGCGTAAAGGACCAAAATACGAAATGCCCATCTTCAAGGCCGATAAAGATGGCGCTAGCCAATATAAATTAGTTGTTACATTTCCAGGGCGTGATCAATTTGTTTTTTCATCAATTCTAAGTGTAGCTGGATTATCATTTTTCTTGACCTTATTTATAATTATAGTTTCTACTACAGCCATTTACCAAATCATTCGTCAGAAAAAGGTCTCCGAGATGAAATCTGATTTTATTAACAACATGTCTCATGAATTTAAAACACCAATAGCAACAATAAATCTCGCATTAGATGCCGTTTCAAGTCCAAAAATACAAGACTCAAAAAATAAACTTACTAAATATGTTAAAATGATACGAGAGGAAAATCAACGCATGTTGACTCAGGTGGAAAATGTTTTGATGATATCGCGTCTTGAGAAAAGTTCTTCTCCTATTGAGTTTGCTGATATTGACCTTCATGATGTTATTGAAGACGCTGTTCGTCATATTGATTTAATTATCAAACATGAAAAAGGGGAAATAAATACTTTTTTAAATGCTTCAAAAACGAAGTTTAAAGGAAATTTAAACCACTTTACTAACGTCATTGTTAATATACTAGACAATGCTGTTAAATATTCTGAAAAAAAACCAATTATCAAAATTGGGACAGCTGATTCCGAAAATGGACTAGAATTAAGAATTAGAGACGAGGGAATAGGTATGGACCTTTCAACCCAAAAACATATTTTTGAAAAATTCTATCGACTGCAAAGTGGAAATATACATAATATTAAAGGACATGGGCTAGGGTTGTCATATGTAAAAAAAATAGTTGAAATTCATGGAGGAGATATTATAATTAATAGTAAAGTCGACTTTGGTACTACTTTTACGATAAAATTACCATGCTTTTGAATCTTAAAAGTTTATAGAATGATTACTGAATCAAAAAAAATATTAATTGTAGAGGATGACTTTAACTTTGGAAGTATACTTAAAGATTATTTGATATTAAACGACTATTATGTAGTACTTGCTAAAAATGGTATTGAAGGTTATGAACAGTATATTAAAGATGATTATGACATTTGTATATTAGATGTAATGATGCCATATAAAGATGGTTTTACATTGGCTAAGGAAATCAGGCAAAAGGATGAAGAGACACCCATTATTTTTCTAACTGCAAAAACCTTAAAAGACGATGTTTTACGTGGTTTTAAAATTGGTGCAGATGACTACCTGACCAAGCCTTTTGACTCAGAAGTCCTATTGGCTAAAATTAAAGCCATTTTAAACCGGAAGAATTTTATAAATATGCCTGAAATTGAAAACTATGAATTTTTCATAGGTGAATTTAAGTTTAACTCTAAACTGCGCTCACTAAAAATTCATACTAAAGAACCCATAAGGCTTTCACCGAAAGAAAACCAGCTTTTAAGACTCCTGGCACTTCATGTCAATGATCTGTTAACACGTGAAATTGCATTAAATAAGATATGGAGAGATGATAATTACTTCACTTCTCGTAGTATGGATGTATACATTGCCAAATTAAGAAAATATCTAAAAGAGGATTCTAAAGTTAAAATATTAAACATACACGGTGAGGGATTCAGATTAGTCGTTTCTAAATAGAACACTAAATTATTTATTACGTGGATGAAAACTTTCCATTACTTTTTTAAGATGTTCATTGTCTAAGTGTGTATATATCTCTGTAGTTGTTATGCTTTCATGTCCTAATAAAATTTGAATTGACCTTAGATCTGCTCCATTTTCTAAAAGGTGAGTAGCAAAAGAGTGTCTGAAAGTATGGGGACTAATTTTCTTTTTAATTCCCACTTTGTTTGCTGCATTTCTAACGATTGTAAAAATCATTGCCCGTGAAATTTTTCTTCCATTCCGATTTAAAAATAATATATCCTTATCCATTGGTTTTATTGTCTTTAATTGACGAATTTCGTTAGTATAGATTTGAATGAATTTTTTTGAATAGCTTCCTAATGGAACTAATCTTTGTTTGTCTCCTTTTCCAGTCACTCGAATAATGTTTTCTTTGAAAAAAATATTTGAAATGGTTAGTTCAACTAACTCACTTACTCTTAATCCACTGCCATAAAGGGTTTCAATTATTGCCCGATTCCGATGTCCATGGGATTGATCCAGTGAAATCCCATCTATTATCCTTTCTATTTCGTTAAGGTTGAGTGTTTCAGGGAGTTTTCTGCCAAGTTTGGGGCTTTCGATTAAATCAGCAGGGGAATTATCACGGTAGTTTTCAAAAATTAAAAAATTAAAAAAACTCTTTATAGCTGAGACACGTCTTGCTTGGCTATTGGCTCCAATTAAATTTGACTGATTGTAAATAAATTGTTGCAATGTTTCTCTAGAACAATTTTTAGGTTTTTCCTTTATTTTACTTTTTTCGATAAAACATACTAAAGCATTTATGTCATTGCAATAATTTAAAACTGTATTTTTAGATAGCCCTCGCTCTATTCTTAGATAAAATTCAAAGTCTTTGATAAGTGATTTCCAATTCAACTCCAGGGTTTTGTTCAAAAAAAATAAATTTATTTACGTCTTTAAAACCGATTTTGTTTTAAGTTATTAGTTCTTCAATTTAAGTTTTTAAAATTTATTTAATTTAGCTAAAATTTTTAAATTGAAATTAGCAATAATTAACGGTCCTAATTTAAATCTTTTAGGTACTAGAGAACCTGATGTTTATGGGGACCAGACCTTCGAGGAATATTTTCAGGTTTTGGTTAATGATTACCCTGAAATATCCTTTGATTATTTTCAATCTAATATTGAAGGCGCACTCATTGATCAAATACAAAAAGCTGGCTTCTCCTGTGATGCAATTCTTTTAAATGCTGCTGCATATACCCACACCTCTGTTGGTATTGGGGATGCAGTTAAGGCTATAGATGTTCCTGTAATCGAAGTCCATATATCAAATACCTTTTCAAGGGAGGATTTTAGACATAAATCCTATCTCTCTCCAGTATCAAAAGGAATAATTGTAGGTTTTGGACTTGACAGCTATCGGCTCGGTGTTGAAGCTTTATTAAAAGATTAAAGGTGAATTACTTCATCGTAAGCATCAGCTACAGCTTCCATTACTGCCTCACTCATAGTAGGGTGAGGGTGGACTGTTTTTAACACCTCGTGACCAGTAGTTTCAAGTTTCCTTCCTAAAACTGCCTCAGCAATCATATCAGTTACTCCAGCTCCAATCATATGACAACCCAGCCATTCTCCGTATTTAGCATCAAATATAACTTTAACAAACCCTTCAGCAGTCCCGCCTGCTTGAGCTTTTCCAGAGGCAGAAAAAGGAAATTTACCAACTTTTATATTGAATCCTTTTTCTTTGGCTGCAGTCTCGGTCAATCCAACAGACGCAATTTCTGGAAAACAGTAGGTGCACCCAGGAATATTTCCGTAGTCGATTGGCTCTACATCATGTCCAGCTATTTTTTCAACACAAAGTATACCTTCAGCAGATGCAACATGAGCAAGTGCCTGACCAGAGGTCACATCTCCGATGGCATAATAGCCAGGAATATTTGTTTGGTAAAAGTCATTGACCATGATTTTATCTCTGTCAACTGCAATACCCACTTCTTCAACACCTAAATTTTCAATATTTGATTTAATCCCAACTGCGGAGAGAATAACGTCAGCAGTAAGGGTTTCTTCCCCTTTTGAAGTTTTAATTTTTGCTTTCACTTGCTTCCCATCGGACTCTGTTCCAATGACCTCGGAATTAGTAATAATTTTTATGCCACTTTTTTTGAAACTCTTTTCTAATTGTCTTGATACTTCTTCGTCCTCAACCGGCACAATTCTATCCATAAATTCTACAATGGTAACTTCTGTTCCCATTGCGTTGTAAAAATAAGCGAATTCAATTCCGATAGCACCTGATCCGACAATAATTAATTTTTTAGGTTGTTTAGGTAATGTCATAGCCTCACGGTAACCTATGATTTTTTTACCATCTTGAGGTAAACTAGCTAATTCTCTTGAACGAGCCCCAGTAGCTATTACGATATTTTTTGCTATATATTCTTCTGTTTTATCACTGTAGGTCACACTTACTTTCTTCCCTGATAGGAGTTTTCCATGCCCAGTCAGGACATCAATTTTATTTTTTTTCATTAAAAACTGAACTCCTTTACTCATTCCTTCAGCAACATTTCTACTTCTGTTAACAACAGCATCAAAATCTTTATCATATTCTTTAATCGTTAACCCATAATCATCGGCATGTTTTAAGTAATTAAAAACTTGAGCAGATTTGAGGAGTGCCTTAGTTGGTATGCATCCCCAGTTAAGACATACTCCTCCTAGACTTTCTTTTTCTACTATTGCTGTTTTTAACCCGAGTTGTGATGCGCGTATTGCAGTAACATATCCTCCTGGACCACTTCCTATTATGACCACGTCATATTCTTTCATTAATACTTAAATTTAATTTTTACAAATTTACAAAACAGAATGTTAACTTTAATCAATAATTATTCCTTACATTTTTTGAAAGAAATACTTGCTGAGTTTACACAGTATCGTAAACCAGTTTGGGTGGGTCCATCATTAAAAACATGGCCTTGGTGCCCTCCACAATTCGCACAAACAATTTCAGTTCTTTTCATGCCTGCAGAGTGATCCGGGATCTCTCTTAATGATCCTTCAATCGAACTATCATAACTAGGCCAACCGCAATGGCTATTAAACTTACTCTCACTCTTGTAGAGCGGATCTCCACAACCTTTACACAAATAAGTACCCTCTTGATAATGCTCGTTATATTTACCGCTGAAAGGGAATTCAGTCCCTTTTTGTCTTAAAATTCTGTATTCTTCTTCAGAAAGTTCTTCTCTCCATTCTTTCTCCGATTTTTTTAAGGGATAATTATTTTTCATTTTCATAATCGATAAAGATTAGTGCAGCAGAATTAATACAATGTCTTTTTCCTGTTGTATCTTTTGGTCCGTCATTGAAAACATGACCAAGGTGCCCTCCACATTTGCTGCATTTTAACTCTGTTCGAGCATAACCAATTTTGTAATCTATATCATACTCAATACTGCTTTCAATAGCGCGATCAAATGAGGGCCAGCCACAATTGGATTCATATTTATTATCTGACTTATATAGTGGGGTATTACATCCAGCGCAGAGATAGGTGCCTTCCTCCTTGTGATTATTATATTTTCCAGTAAAAGGATACTCTGTTGCTGCTTTTCTTAATACCATGTAAGACATTTTAGGTAAGGCAGACTGCCATTCCTTATCTGTCTTTTCATATTGGTAATTCTTCTTTTTTTTGGATTGATTTTCCTGAGCGACTCCTGTAGAAATATTTAGAGCGACGTAAATTAATAATATATTTATTTTTTTTATTATCATTAACTAAGAATTTTTTTTTAGAATAAAGGTAAATATTAATAAAAAAATAATCATAATTTACCACAAAACAAATGAATACATAAATTGTAAAATATCTTAAAGAAATAAATGAGAAATAAATTAAATCATGAAAAAGGAAACAAAAAGTTAATTAATGCCTGGGCTTTCTACGATTGGGCTAATTCTGTATATCCTTTAGTTATTACTTCAACAGTTTTTCCGATTTATTATAGCACAATTTCTGATAATATTACCTCTATTGAGTTTTTGGGTTATGATTTTAAGAATACAGCACTAATAAGCTTTGTCACAGCTATTGCATTTTTTGTAGTTGCCTTCAATTCCCCAATATTATCTGGGATTGCGGATTATGTAGGTAATAAAAAACGTTTCATGAAAATTTTTGTTTATACAGGTTCAATTTCCTGCATGGGTCTATATTTTTTTGATTTGGATAATCTCTATATAGGTTTATTTTTTTACTTTTTTGCTTTAATTGGTTTTTGGGCCAGTTTGGTTTTTTATAATTCATACCTTCCTGATATTGCTCATCCTGAGCAGCAAGATTTTGCCAGTGCAAGGGGCTTTTCTATGGGTTATATCGGAAGCGTTTTATTATTGATTTTTAATTTATCAATGGTTTTGCAACCTGACTGGTACGGAATTACCGGATCCCCAGCTGAATCTTCCATGAAAGCAATGAAATATTCATTTGTTACTGTTGGTTTTTGGTGGTTAATATTCAGTCAATATTCATTCTACCACTTACCCAAGGGAAATAGTTTAGGTAAAGTCAATAGGAAAATTATTATGAATGGCTTTTTAGAGCTTAAAAGTGTTTGGATTCAATTGGATGACTTCCCCATTTTAAAGAAATTTCTTCCAGCCTTTTTTGTTTACAGCACTGCTATACAAACAGTCGTTTTAATAGCCACCTATTTTGGAGAAGAGGAAATTGTTTGGACGAGTTCTCAAGAAAAAACTGTTGGATTAATCGTAAGTATATTACTGATTCAAATTGTAGCCATATTTGGTGCCTATGGCACTGCTCGTGCTGCCAAACAATATGGAAACATCACTACACTCATCGGTGTTAATTGTATTTGGGCTACGCTTTGTGTATTTGCCTTTTTTATCAGAACACCTTTAGAGTTTTATTTTGCCGCTGCTGGCGTAGGATTGGTCATGGGAGGCATACAATCGCTTTCGCGATCAACTTACTCAAAATTAATACCTAAAACAAAAGATACTACCTCATATTTTAGTTTTTATGACGTTACTGAAAAAGTTGGAATTATAATTGGTATGTCAATCTTTGGTACTATTGATCAAATCACTGGTAATATGAGAAATTCTATTTTATTTTTTCTCATACTTTTTATTTCAGGAGCAATACTTTTGACAAGAATTCCAAACCGTTTTTCAAAAACTGATTAGAGGAATCATAAAAATTATTTTTGGCATAACAATTGAACGTATTAATGGTTGAATTATATATGAACCTATTGATTCAAATTTAATAACATGATATGTACTTTTTATGACAATATGTCTGATTATATAGAATATGGCAAAATCTAACATTACTTCATTTGACAACTTGACATTTCAAGAGATTGAGGCAGAGGCGGAGTTGATTCCTTTATTGACACCAGAGGACGAGGAAGCGCTTAGGAATGAAGATTTGCCTGATCAAGTTCCCATCCTACCATTAAGAAATACCGTTTTGTTTCCAGGAGTAGTTATTCCCATTACAGCAGGAAGAGACAAGTCTATTCAGTTGATCAAAGACGCTAATAATTCGGATAAAATTATTGGAGTAGTTGCTCAAAAGGACCAAAATATAGAAAACCCCTCGCCATCTGATATTTACTCCCTTGGTACTGTTGCTCAAATTTTAAGAGTATTGAAAATGCCTGACGGAAACACTACAGTAATTATTCAAGGTAAAAAGCGATTTGAAATTAAAAGTATTGTTGAGGAGAATCCTTATTTGAAGGCAACTATCAAACCAGTAAGTGAAAATACTCCAAATAAAGATGATTCAGAGTTTAAAGCAACGATTGACTCAATCAAAGAACTGGCACTTCAAATTATTCAAGAAAATCCGAATATACCAACTGAGGCTTCTTTTGCAATTAAGAATATTCAAAGCCATGCTTTTTTGATCAACTTTGTTTCATCTAATATGAATTTAACCGTTAATGAGAAACAAGATATACTTTCAATCATTGACCTTCAAAAACGCGCTACAGCTTGTTTGAAATTAATGAATCTTGAGTATCAGAAGTTGGCACTTAAGAATGATATTCAATCTAGAGTTAGGACTGATTTGGATCAACAACAGCGAGAGTACTATTTGAATCAACAAATGAAAACGATTCAGGAGGAATTAGGTGTAGTTTCATATGAACAAGAAATTGACGAAATGCGCAACCGCGCAAAAACTAAAAAGTGGGATGATCAAACTGGAAATCAATTTGAAAAGGAATTAAGTAAATTACAGCGTATGAACCCTCAAGTAGCAGAATATTCTGTTCAGAGGAACTATTTAGATTTTTTCCTTGATTTACCTTGGAATCAATTCTCAAAAGATAATTTTAATCTCAAAAAAGCTCAGAAAATTCTCGATCGTGATCATTTTGGACTTGATGATGTAAAAAAACGAATTGTAGAACACCTAGCAGTATTAAAACTTAGAAATGACATGAAATCGCCAATTTTGTGTCTTTTTGGCCCTCCTGGAGTTGGTAAAACTTCATTAGGAAAATCAATTGCCGAAGCATTGGGTAGGTCTTATGTTAGGATCTCTTTGGGGGGTATGAGAGATGAAGCTGAAATAAGAGGACATCGTAAAACATATATTGGTGCTTTACCGGGACGTGTGATTCAGAGTATTAAAAAAGCAGGTACTTCTAACCCAGTATTTGTCTTAGATGAAATTGACAAGATAAATTCTGGTGTACAAGGTGATCCAGCATCCGCATTACTTGAAGTTTTAGACCCAGAGCAAAATGAAGACTTTTACGACAACTTCTTAGAAATGGGTTATGATCTATCTAAAGTTATGTTTATAGCCACAGCTAACAGTCTTTCGCCTATTCATCCTGCTTTGCGGGATCGAATGGAGATAATTAATATTTCAGGCTATACCCTTGAAGAAAAATCTGCGATAGCTAGGCGACACTTGTTACCCAAGCAATTGAGAGAACATGGATTGGATAAAGATCACTTGGTTTTGGGAAAAGGGATTTTGGATAAAATTGTTGAAGGATATACTCGAGAGTCTGGGGTCAGAGGTTTAGAAAAACAAATAGCTAAAGCAGTTCGCTATGCAGCAAAGTCTATTGCTATGGAAGAGCATTATAAAAAAAATCCTCAAACAGATAATTTGGTAGAAATTCTAGGACCTGAAAAGGTTCATCGTGATCTATATGAAAATAATTACGTAGCAGGAGTTGTAACAGGTTTAGCATGGACTTCTGTGGGTGGTGATATACTATTTATTGAATCTGCTATTTCCGAGGGTAAAGGACAATTATCGATTACTGGTAACTTGGGAAAGGTGATGAAGGAATCAGCAACTATAGCTATGGAGTTTATTAAATCCAAAAAAGAATTCCTTGGACTTGAAAAATTTGCATTCGATAAATACAATATCCACATCCATGTTCCCGAGGGTGCTACCCCTAAAGATGGACCTAGCGCTGGTATAACGATGCTTACCTCACTGGTTTCTTTACTTACCCAAAAAAGGGTTAAAGGTAAATTAGCCATGACTGGAGAAATTACTCTTAGAGGTAAAGTATTACCTGTTGGAGGGATCAAAGAAAAAATATTAGCTGCCAAAAGATCTAGAATAAAAGAAATTATTTTAAGTGAAGAAAATAAGAAGGATATTGATGAGATTAATGTAAAATATTTGAGAGGATTGACATTTCATTACGTGAAAGAAATGAAAGAGGTTCTAGATATTGCTATCCTCTCTAGAAAAGTAAACCAACCCAAAATATTTAAAATATAGACCATTGGATAAAGCGATTATTGCAATCGATGGATTTGCTGCAACTGGCAAAAGTACATTAGCAAAAAGGCTTTCCAAGCATTTAGATTTACCATACGTGGATTCAGGCGCGTTTTTTCGCGGAATTACTTTTTTAGCCATGGAAAAAGGATGGATTACGGATAAAAATATTGACGAAATATCGCTTGAAGAGGGAATAAATAAAGTTAAAATTAATTTTGATTCTTTTTCCAATACTCTAACTTTAAATAAAAGAGATATTACTGATCAAATAAGGAGCAAGTTAGTCACCTCAAAAGTCAGCAAGATTGCAAAACTGCCTTTTGTTCGTTCTTATTTGCTAAAACAGCAAAGGTTAATAGTGACCAGTAATGGTTTGGTTATGGACGGAAGAGATATAGGTACTGCAGTCTTTCCTGAGGCAGATTTTAAGTTTTTTTTTACTGCCAAACCTGAAGTTAGAGCTCAGAGAAGATTGGAAGAAATGGAAGCCAATGGATACTTGTTGGGT
>MDTB01047836.1_pt1 | contig 22609 bp, 21 predicted proteins | sample 811161 | NCBI WGS metagenome assembly MDTB01 (sample SAMN05326650, study PRJNA326480) | marine metagenome | isolation source: seawater | place: Mediterranean Sea | collected 2009 | reverse complement strand
ATCATGATATTAGTAACTGGAGGAACCGGAATGGTAGGGGCACATATACTTTTAGCACTTGCTAAAGAAAAAGACAAAATACGTGCTATCTACCGAAGAACTGAAAGTTTAAATTACATTAAATATCTTTTTCAAAAATTATTACCTGAAAATCCTGATTTTTTTAATCGAATAGAATGGGTAAAAACGGATCTAAGTGATTTAGGAGGCTTAGATGTAGCATTTAAGGGAGTAAAGTTCGTATATCATTGTGCAGCTAAAGTATCTTTTGCTGAATTTAATGAACAAAAATTAATGAAGACTAATGTTGAAGGTACCACAAATATTGTAAACCTATGTATAAAACACAGAATAAACAAAATAGGTTATGTCTCTTCAATTGCATCTATTGGAGCTGATAAAAATGTTGAACTTGTAACAGAAAATCATACATGGTCAATCGGGCAAAAACATACTCCATATGCATATTCAAAATATGGAGCTGAACTTGAGGTCTGGAGAGCGGCACAAGAAGGAATTGATGTAATAATAGTTAATCCAGGTGTCATTTTAGGAGCACATTTTTGGCATCGAAGTAGTGGAACCATTTTTAAATTTATATATAAAGGATTGAAATATTATACTTTAGGAAACATCTCTATTGTAGGACTAGATGATGTTGTTAAAAGTTTAATACTACTTATGAATTCACCTTTAAAAAATGAACGCTTTATTTTAGTTGCTAAAAATCTAAAACAAAAAAAAAATATTAGATAAAATTGCAATAAAACTTAACAAGAAAAAACCATATTTACCAATTACAAAAAGGATTCTATACATCTTTTTTATTTTAGATAAATTTTTTAGTTCATTAGGATTAAAGAAGAAAATTTTGAGTCCAGCTCTTATTGAAGAACTTTGTAATAATAAGAAATATGATGGGTCTAAAATTTTACGTAAAATTAATTTTACTTATACAAAAATTGATGATGTTATAAATCAAATAGTAAAAATAAATTAGTCCTCTTTTTTTGTTTTTGAAAGTAAATTAAAACTATCCTTATGCTGTTCCATTCTAAGTAAAACTTTCATATAAATTTTTTGGTATTTTCTCGGGTTTTTTGTGTAGTATTCTTCACTTTTAGCTAATTGTAAACTGTCAATCCCATATTTTATATAAAAATAAGGTGTCCCTAAGGTTTTAATAAATTTGGGGTTTTTATCAGAAAAGGTATTCATCACCTCTATGAGTGTTGCCTCATAAAGAACCTGCTCCATTAATGCTTCATCAATTAAGTTATCTGGTTTATTTTTAAACTCAATGTTTTGACAACATAAAAACAAACAAAGAAGTACAAAAGTAAAATAGTAATAGTTGAAAACCATTTATCGATCAAATTTTAATGCCATCGCTGCTGATATTGGAAGAATTTCTCCCTGATCATAAGCTAACTTTCCGTTAAGTATAGTTTTTTCAACCACTCCCTTAAAGATAGTTCCTTCAAAAGGAGACCAGCCGCATTTATATATTAAATCTTCTTTTTTTATTTTCTGCTCTCTATCTACATCAATTATTACTAAATCAGCAAAATATCCTTTACGAATAAAACCACGATGTTTAATGTCAAATAGAATTGCTGGATTATGGCACGCCTTTTCTACAATTTTTTCTAAAGTAATTTTTTGTTGATGATAAGCTGTAAGTAAGGCAGGTAGTGCATGCTGAACTAAAGGGCCTCCAGAAGGAGCTTTCTCATAAGTTTTTGATTTTTCTTCTATTGTATGAGGTGCATGATCAGTTGCTAAAACATCTAATAAGTTTGAATTTAAACCTTCCCAGAGTGCTTCACGATCCTTTTCAGTTTTAATGGCAGGATTCCATTTTATATAATTACCCTTCGCCTTATAATCTTTGGAACTGAACCAAAGATGATGAATACAAACCTCGGCTGTTATCTTTTTCTCATGTAATGGTATATCATTACGGAAAAGTGAAAGCTCTTTTGCAGTAGACAAATGGAAAACATGAAGCCGTGCACCAGTTTCTTTAGCTAAGCTTATAGCTCGAGAAGAAGATAAATAACAAGCTTCTTCACTCCTTATAAAAGGATGTTGCTCAATAGGAATATTTTCTCCATAATTCAATCTCGCAGACACTAGGTTATTCTTAATAGTTTCTTCATCTTCACAGTGAACTGCAATAACTAATTTAGTATTATTGAAAATATTTTTTAATACCTCTATATCGTTGATCAACATATTTCCTGTAGAAGAACCAAGAAATAATTTTAAGGCTGGAACAGTTTTGGGATCAAGAGCTATTATTTGATCCAGGTTATCATTCGTACCACCAAACATAAATCCATAATTAGCAAAGGAACTTTTTGAAGCAATCTCATTTTTTATTTCCCACTCTTTCACAGTTGTAGTTTGAGGATTTGTATTAGGCATTTCTAAAAAGGAAGTTATTCCTCCTGCAAGAGCAGCTTTTGATTCTGACTTTATTGTTGCTTTATGTGTTAATCCTGGTTCTCTAAAATGTACCTGGTCATCGATTAAACCTGGTATAATGTACTTTCCTGTAGCATCGATAACTTTAATATTTTCAGAAGTTTGAATTTGATTTCCAATATGTGTAATTCTATTTCCCTCAATGAGTAAATCGTATCGGGAAATCTGCCCTTCATTTACCAATTTTCCATTAATAATCTTAACCGAGCTCATATTTTCCTTAAAAATTTCTTTTTATTTAAACGTAAGAATATAACACCAAAAAGTGCTTCCCAAATTATGCTTCCATTCATCTTTGATTTACCTAAAACTCTATTAATAAAAATTATAGGGTGCTCTTTTACTTTGAATCTATTAATCCACGCCTTGTATTTAAGTTCTATTTGAAAAGCATATCCAACAAATTTGATTTCATCCAGATTAATTACCTCTAAAACATTTCTTTTATAACCAACGAATCCAGCTGTGGGGTCCTTAATTGGCATATTTGTAATTATTCGCACATAAATTGAGGCACAATATGAAAGTAAAACCCTACTCAAAGGCCAATTTACCACATTGACTCCTCTAACATAACGAGAACCAATAATGACATCTGCTTCTGTTTCCAGAATTTCTATCATTGATTTTATTTCTTCTGGTTGATGAGAAAAATCGGCATCCATCTCAAAAATATAATCATATTGATTTTTAAGAGCCCAGCGAAAACCATGAACATATGCAGCTCCCAAACCTTCTTTTTTTGTTCTATTTTCTAAAAAAAGCCTTTCAGGAAATAACTTCATTAACTTTATCACTTCTTTTGCTGTCCCATCAGGAGATTGATCATCTACAACTAAAATATCCAAGGTTATATCTAAATTAAAAATATCATAAATAATTGCTGAAATATTTTCAATTTCATTGAAAGTGGGAATAATTACCAATGTATTTTTCATGCTCTTGAAGCAAAAGTAGCAAATGTAAAATCAACATAACATGTAAGATATCACAATAATTTTTCAAAATCGAGTAAATTTGAATAATGGGCGAATTGATTTACCGAAATAATGACTTTCAAGACTGGATAAGTCTAATATTTTTACTTAATCTTATTTTTATCTTTAGTATGTTCTTATTAGACCCGATTAGACTTAAAAGATTAATAAAGTTCTATGCTACAGATATATATGTAAGCAAACATGTTTCAGAAAAAAATTTGAATTATTTAAGCCCTTTTAATCTTCTGAGTTTTTTAATAATAATAAACACTCTTTCCCTTTTATTTTTTTTCATGTCCAATTATTTAAAAGGTTTTATAGAGTTTGCTTTTGAATTTTACTATCTACTAATTAATTTAATTATTTTTTTAGGTGTCAGATTTTATCTTGTAAAATTTATACTTAAACAGTTAAGATTAAATAGGGATTTAAATTTATTTTTTTTTAAAAGTTTTACTTACAACCTGCAATTTGCAATTGTTCTTCTTGTTTTTTTATTTATTAACTTTTATTCTTTTAATTTGAAGAGTCAATTTATTAGTATTTTAATACTCCCCATAGGACTATGGTTTATTTATCAAAGTAGAGTTATAATTTCTCTTTTTAGGTCTAAACCTAGAGATGTTTTATACATAATTCTTTATCTTTGCACATTAAAAATAATACCATGGTATTGGTTCTATTTTTTCGCTATAGAATCAAAGTTTTAATATTTTAAGATTATGAAAGTGAAAACAATTTTGGTTTCCCAACCTGAACCTCTATCTGAAAAATCTCCCTACAGCAAACTACAAGATAAACACAAATTGACTATTGATTTTCGACCTTTTATTCATGTTGAAGGAGTCGCAGCTAAAGAAGTAAGGCAACAAAAAATTTACTTTAATGATTTTGATAATGTTATATTAACAAGTCGTAACGCAGTAGATAATTTTTTTAGATTATGTAAAGAAATGCGTTTTAATGTACCTAATACCTTTAAATATTTTTGCTTATCTGAAGCTGTAGCATATTATCTTCAAAAGTATGTGGTTTATAGAAAAAGAAAAATTTATATAGGAAAAGGCAAAATAAATGATCTAGAAGGTGTTTTAAAAAAATTTGAGAGTGAATCTTTTCTCCTTCCTACTTCTAATATTCTTAATAAGGATATTCCTAATTTTCTTGAGTTACTTAAATTAAAATGGACTCGCGCTATATTATATCGAACTGTAATAAGTGACCTTACTGACTTGAGAGATGTTTATTATGATATTTTAGTTTTTTTTAGTCCTTCGGGAATTGAATCATTATTCAAAAACTTTCCTGATTTCAAACAAAATGACACGAGAATTTCTGCCTATGGAAATTCAACAATCAAAGCCGCAGAAGATGCAGGTTTAATTGTTCAAATTAAGGCCCCTACTCCAGAAAGTCCATCTATGACTATGGCCATAGAAGAATATGTTAAAAAAAATAATTAAACTTAAAGGTTTTTTAAAACTTTTATAGTTAATGTAGTTGAGTATCATTGGTATATTTTTATATGATGTTTTAATTACATCAAACTTTTCTAATCAGAAAAAGTAAACGTAAATTGAAAGAAAACAATATCCAATGAGTTATCTACAGAAATTAATCCCTACATATAATTTTCTAACTGAATAAAATCAAATTTAACAATAAGGTTTTAAAAAAATAATATGAAAATAAAAAAGCACATAGCAGTGATAGATGGCATTGATAAAATTATCTTAAAATGTCTTTTACTAGACGCCAGAACTCCAATTCAAGTCATAGCTAAATCAAGTGGAATCTCTGGAGCTGCTGTCCATCAACGATTGAAAAAGCTTGAAAAAGCCAAAGTCATTTCTGGTTCACAAATAATTTTAAATCCAAAAATTTTAGGATTTAAAACTGTTGCTTTTATTGGCATATATCTAGATAAAGCGGTGCGTAATTCAGAGGCAGTAAAACAACTGAAAGATATTTCTGAAGTAATTGAATGTCATTATACAACTGGAGACTGGAGTGTTTTTGTAAAACTATTGTGTAGAGATAACGAACACCTAATGGAATTACTAAATAGAAAAATTCAATCGATTGATGGAGTTTCAAGAACAGAAACCTTCATTTCTTTACAAGAACAAATAAATCGGCAAATTAAATTTTAATTAGTTTCTTCTAGCTCCAAAAACTTGAAAAGCAAAATAGGCTAGTGTTGCCAATGACGATAAAGCTGCAACTAAATAGGTTCTAGCGGCCCACTTTAATGCATCTTGAGCCCCTGCTAACTCATTACGAGAGACAATGCTCTTTCGTTGAAGCCAGGCCAGAGCTCGATCACTTGCATCATATTCTACAGGAAGAGTTATTAGACTAAATAAAGTTCCTATTCCAAATAGTGCTACTCCGGCTACAGCAATCTCAAAGCCAAAGGGAACAATATTCATCAATAAAAGCCCACCTATTATAACAATTATTGATAAATTTGAAGCCACACCTACTAGGGGCACAATAGAAGATCTCAATTGTAACCATTCATATCCACTAGCGTGTTGGACTGCATGACCACATTCGTGTGCTGCCACAGCAGCTGCAGCTGCATTGCATTCATTAAAAACTGACTCACTTAGATTTACAGTTCTATTTTGAGGATTGTAGTGATCAGTCAATGAGCCTTTTACTGAAATTACCTTAACATTACGAATTCCATGATCAGATAACATTTGTTCAGCAATTTCTTTTCCTGACATAGAATTACTCAACCGAAGTTTTGAATATTTTTTAAATTTTCTTTTCAGTTTGTTACTCACCCACATACTTGCAGCTGTGATGAGGATTAAAAGCATATAATAACTTCCCATTTTTTTTTTGTAAAAATAATTGAAAACCTTGGTTATCGAAAATATTATTTCAATTTTATCTTATAATAAATAATGATAATTTGAAGTATAGAAGCTATTAAATTCGCTAACATTACTGAAACACTACCAATTAAAACTCCATATAAAAACCATAATATTACTCCCGTTAACATGAAAAGATACATGCTTAAGGATATTCCGTCAGAACTTTTGTGTTTCCAGATTTTGTAAACTTGAGGCATAAAAGAGATAGTTGTAAAACAAGCTGCAACTAAACCAATAATTTCAACTTCTAGGTCTATCATTAACAAACAATATTGATAATTTTATTAGGAATAATAATCCATTTTTTTGGGTTTTTACCTTTCAAATATTCGTGAGTTCTTTCATCCCCTAGTACTGCTTTTTTTATAGACTTTTCGTCCAAATCAAGCGATAAAGAAATTGTAAAGCGCATCTTTCCATTAAAAGAAATAGGATAGTTCTTTGTTTTTTCTATCAAAAAAGATTCATCTACTAATGGAAAAGGAGCATATACCAATGAATTATCATTTCCTAACTTTTCCCATATTTCTTCAGCTAAATGAGGTGCAAAAGGTGATAAAAGTAATGTCAATTTTGTAAGAATTTCTCGACTATGACAATTTAAATTTGTCAATTCATTTACACAAATCATTAGAGAACTCACGCATGTATTAAAGGAGAAATTCTCAATATCTATTGTTACTTTCTTAATAGTTTCATGTAAAACTTTTAATTCTTTTTTATTTGGTTTTTTATCATTTACAATCCATGTATTTTCATTATAAAATAAACGCCAATATTTCTTCAAAAAATTATAAACTCCAGATATTCCAGCTGTATTCCAAGGTTTAGCTTGTTCTAATGGCCCTAAAAACATTTCATACATCCTAAGGGTATCTGCTCCATACTTATGACATATCTCATCCGGATTAATAACATTATACTTTGACTTGGACATTTTCTCTACCTCTCGACCTACTTTGAAAACCCCTGCATGCTTTTTAAAATCTGCAAATTCAAATTGTTTTTGCCATTTTCGTAAACTATCTATATCTAACTCATCAGATGAATTAACTAAGTTTACATCTACCCGAATAGCCTCAAATCCATCAACTGTGTCTAACAAATCTTTTGAGATGTAACTATTTGATTTAGGGGTCCTATAAATGAAAGCAGAAGTTCCTAAGATCATACCCTGATTAATTAATTTTTTGGCATACTCTTCCACAGGCAAAAGTTTTAGATCAAAAAGGAATTTTTGCCAAAAACGAGAATATAATAAATGGCCAGTCGCATGCTCACTCCCTCCCAAATATAAATCTACATCCTTCCAATATTCCATTGCTTCTTTACCTACAAAAGAATTAGAGTTTTGAGCATCCATATATCGATAAAAGTACCAAGAGCTTCCAGCCCAACCTGGCATAGTATTTAATTCTAAAGGGAACACTGTTTTGTGGTCAATTTTATCAATTTTTACAACTTTTCTCTTCTGAATATTCCAGGCCCATTTTTGTGCATTACCAAGAGGTGGTGAGCCTTCTTTGGTGGGAAGATACTTTTCTACTTCAGGCAGTTTCAAAGGTAAATCTTGTAAGGATAAAGGTTGAGGAATATGATTTTTATAATATATTGGTATTGGCTCTCCCCAATATCGTTGTCTGCTGAAAACAGCATCACGTAAGCGATAATTTATAGTTCCGGCGCCAGATCTCTTCTCTTCTAATGCTTCTATGACTTTAGCCATTGCTTCATTGTAATTTAGATTTGTCAGAAAATCTGAATTATCAATGATTGTATTTACTTTATCCGAATAAGCCTTTTTTTCTATCGAAATTCCTTTGAAAATATTTTTAATGCCAATGCCAAAATGTTTTGCAAAATCATAATCTCTTTGATCTCCACATGGTACTGCCATCACTGCTCCTGTTCCATAATCAGCCAAAACATAATCACCTATCCAAACTGGAATACGCTCTCCAGTGAAAGGATGAAGTACGTAACTACCTGTAAAAACACCCGTAATCTTTTTCACATCTGCCAAGCGTTGACGTTGAGTGCGACTTTGTGTTCTTTTTATGTAGTCATCAACCTCTTTCTTTTGATCAGGGTGAGTGATAACTTGAACTAATTCAAGCTCAGGAGCTAAAGCCATAAATGTAACTCCAAATATGGTGTCTGGACGCGTTGTAAATACTTCAATCTTATGATCAAATCCTTCTATTTGAAAAAAGACTTTTGCTCCAATAGATTTTCCAATCCAATTACGCTGCATTTCTTTTAAGGGCTCAGGCCAATCTATTTTTTTCAAATCAGTAATTAAACGTTCAGCATATGCTCCAATCCTCATACTCCACTGTTTCATTTTCTTTTTCGTGATTGGATATCCACCCCTTTCTGATACACCGTTTATTATTTCATCATTGGCTAAAACTGTTCCTAAATCAGAACACCAATTTACTTCAGAATCAGATAAATAAGCAAGTCTATAGTTAAGAAGTACTTCATCTTTTTCATCTTGAGTAAATGCATGCCACTGATCTGCTGAAAATTGCTTAATGCCTGTATTACATGCAACATTAATATTAATGTTACCCTTTTTTTCAAAACAAAGAATTAAATTTCTAATTGGTAGTGCTTTATTTGATTCATTGCAATAATAATGATCAAATAGAAGTAAGAAAATCCACTGAGTCCATTTGTAAAAATCTGGGCTTGAAGTCCTCAATTCCCTTTTCCAATCGAAAGAAAATCCCATCTGATCTAATTGGTCACGATATCGAGCAATATTTTCTTCGGTTGTTAAAGATGGGTGTTGCCCTGTTTGAATAGCATATTGTTCTGCAGGTAATCCAAAAGAATCATATCCTTGGGGATGAAGAACATTAAAGTTTTTATGTCGTTTGTATCTAGCAATAATATCACTTGCGATATAACCTAAGGGGTGTCCAACATGAAGACCTGCTCCAGACGGATAAGGAAACATATCAAGAATATAATATTTGGGTTTTGAAGAACTATTCTCCGCTTTAAAGGTTTCGTTCTTGGCCCAATATAAACGCCATTTCTTCTCAATTTTCTTAAAGTCGTAAACCACTGTTTTAAGTTATTTCTTGTGAAAGTGACAAAAATACGGTTATTGATTGAATGTCAAAAAGCTAAAAGAATATTTTATACTCCCAAAATTTTATATTTCTTTTATATTTTTACTTAAACATTTCGTGTGTCAAAAAAATTTCATAACAATTACCAAAAAAAAAGGTTAGTAAACAGTTATATTTCTGTAATAATAAGCATATCTGTAGTATTGTTTTTCCAGGGTATTGTAGGTTTACTTCTTCTTAACACTAAAAACGTGGCTTCGTATTTTAAAGAACAAATCGTAATGACGGTCTATTTGAAAGACAGCGCGAAAGATATTGAAATCACTCAATTAAGAAAGAAAATAAAACTCAATCCTGCAACCAAAAAAGTACAGTACACTAATAAGGATGAAGCTGCAGAAAAATATTCTAGGGATATTGGAGAAGATTTCATTGAGTTTTTAGGCTACAATCCATTATTAAATGCAATTGATATATTCTTTAACGCTGAATTTGTAAATACTGTGGGTTTATCAAGAACCAAAAGAGAAATTGAAATTACTGATTTTGTAGACGAAGTGGTTTACGATCAACCCTTGGTTACACTTTTAGATAAAAATATTAAGAGAATTTCTTTTATTCTTATTCTTATAACCTCATTATTTTTTGTAATTGCATTATTATTAATTAATAGCTCTATACGATTATCTATTTATTCAAAAAGGTTTATTATTAAGACTATGCAGTTAGTAGGCGCAACCAAGTCATTTATCCGAAGTCCTTTTATTTGGAGACATCTATGGTTAGGATTTATAAGCTCTGTTATAGCTTTAATTGCGCTTAGTTTTTCGCTATGGGAATTAAATAAACGTTTTCCAGAATTAGATATGTTAAATAAAACCAATGATTTAATTTTTGTTTACAGTATTATTTTATTTCTAGGAATTGGAATTTCTGGACTTAGTACTTTTTTTGCTACACAGAGATATTTAAACCTTAAAACAGATGCCATATATTAATATTTCCCTATGAAACAAGACTCTAAATCAAAAAAAATATTATTTAGAAAGCGCAATTATCGTATACTATTTATCGCGTTTCTGATGATAGTTACAGGTTTTATAATAATGACTGGAGGGGGTAGTGATAATCCTAATTTATTCAATCAAGAAATTTTTAATTTTCAAAGAATCCGTTTGGCTCCTACTATCATTCTTATCGGTTTTGGAACAGCTATGTATTCTATTTTAACTCAAAATAAATAGTGAGAAGTGGAATTTATTAAAGCAATTATTCTGGGAATGATTCAGGGTTTGACTGAGTTTTTACCGGTCTCATCGAGTGGCCATCTAGAAATTGGAAAGGTTCTTCTAGGGAGTGATGTTTTTGGAGAAGAAAGCTTATTTATGACTCTAGTGCTGCATTTTGCAACTGCCCTAAGTACCATTATTGTTTTTAAAAAAGAAATTCAAGAAATCCTAAAAGGAATTTTATCTTTAAAAATCAATGAGCACACTGAATTTTCAATAAAAATCATTATCTCAATGATTCCTGCAATTATTGTTGGTTTATTTTTTCAAGATCAAATCGAAGCTTTATTTTCAAGAAATCTTTTACTCGTGGGGACGATGTTATTGTTTACTTCTTTAATTCTTTTTCTTGCAGACCAAGCTAGAAATACTAAAAAGAAGATATCCTTTTCTAATTCACTCATATTAGGGGTTGTACAAGCCATTGCAATTCTTCCTGGTATTTCTAGAAGTGGTTCTACCATTGCAACTGCCGTACTTTTAGGAGTTGATCGTCAAAAAGCTTCACAATTTTCTTTCCTTATGGTACTCCCACTTATCTTTGGAAGTATGATGAAAACTCTTATTGATATGGAAGGAGTTCCTCAAGATAGGGATATTATAACGTTAGCTTTAGGTTTTATTGCTGCTTTTATAACTGGTATAATAGCATGCAGATGGATGATTTCAATCGTCAAAAAAAGTAAACTGAAATATTTTAGCTACTACTGTTTAATTATTGGGGCTGTAACTTTGATTTATGGATTTTTTTAAAGAAAAATTTAGCAAAGAAATTTTACAGAAAGGGCAAATCTTTTTGATTGACAAACCCTTAGGTTGGACTTCTTTTCAAGTTGTCAATAAAATCCATTGGCATCTTAAAAAACAAACAGGGCTAAAAAAATTAAAAGTAGGACATACTGGTACTTTGGACCCTCTGGCAACAGGATTATTAATAGTTTGTACTGGTAATAAAACAAAAGAAATAAATAAACTTCAACATAAGGAAAAAACCTATGTTGGCACCTTTACCTTGGGAAGTACAACTCCTTCTTACGATCTGGAGACAAGAATTAATGCAACTTTTCCAATAAAGCATATTACAGAATCTTTAGTTCTGGAAGCTGCTAATAGTTTATCAGGTAAAATTCAACAATTACCACCACTATTTTCTGCCCTTAAAAAAAATGGAAAGCGACTATATGAATATGCAAGAAAGGGAGAAAAAATTCAAATACAGCCACGTCAAGTTAGTATATCAAAGTTTGAAATAAAATTTATAAAATTACCCAAAGTAGATTTTTTTGTAAAATGCAGCAAGGGTACATACATTCGAAGTTTGGCTTATGATTTTGGTAAAAAACTAAATTCGGGTGCCCATCTATCTTCGCTTCGAAGAATAAAAATAGGATCACAATCAATAGAAAATGCTTATACTATGAAAAGTGTTGTAGATGATAATTCAAAAAAAAATATAACCAGCATAAAAACAATACTCTAAATCTTACTAATTTTATAACATGTATACAAAAAATAGTATCTTAAGAAAAGAGGGAAAGGATAAGTCCGAATTAGCTACTGCAATTCAGAAACTTAAGGAGGAAAAAAATGCTGTTATTCTTGCCCATTACTATCAAGAAAAGGAAATACAGGAAGTTTCAGATTATCTTGGAGACAGTCTTTATCTGGCAAAACAAGCAGCTAAAGTTGACAATGATATCATCGTATTTGCAGGTGTTCATTTTATGGCTGAGACAGCAAAAATAATAAATCCATCTAAAAAAGTCCTTATACCAGACCTAAATGCAGGGTGTTCACTAGCTGATTCTTGCCCTCCAGAGGACTTTGCAGCCTTCAAAATTAGACACCCCAATGCACTAGTGGTTTCCTACATCAATTGCTCGGCAGAAGTAAAAGCACTTAGTGACTTAGTATGCACCTCGAGTAACGCAAAAAAAATAATTGAAAGTATTCCTAAAGATCAAGAAATCATCTTTGCTCCAGATAAAAACTTAGGAGCATACCTTAACAAAGAAACAGGGCGTAATATGATTCTTTGGGATGGTTCATGTATTGTACATGAAGCTTTTTCGTTTGAAAAAATCATTTCTCTTATAAAGTCTTACCCCAATGCTAAATTTATTGCACACCCAGAAAGTGAATCTCCCATTTTAGATATTGCACATTATATAGGTAGCACTTCAGCACTATTAAATTTTGTTCAGAAAGATAAAGCCAAAGAATATATTGTGGCGACTGAAGCTGGGATTCTTTATGAAATGCAAAAGCGCTGCCCTCAAAAAATTTTTATTCCAGCACCTGTTGAAGATGATACTTGTGCATGTAGTGAATGTGCTTTTATGAAACTTAACACTTTAGAAAAACTATATCGTTGTTTATTAAGAGAGTCACCAGAAGTTAATATGGACACTAAACTTATTGATAATGCTCGAATTCCCATAGAAAAGATGTTTGAATTAAGTTAATTATGACCAAAGATATTCTTGTTATTGGCACAGGAATTTCAGGTTTAACTTTTGCTATAAAAGTAGCAGAAGAAAATCCAAAACTCTCACTCACCCTAATTTCTAAAAGGGATATATATGAAGGAAACACGAGATATGCTCAAGGGGGAATTGCGGTAGTCAGAAATCTAAAAAAAGATTCTACTAAAAAACATATTGAAGATACTCTCATTGCAGGAGATGGAGCTTGTGATAGCAGAGTTGTAAAGTTTGTTGTAGAGGAAGCAAACGAACGTTTGGATGAGCTAATTCATTGGGGTACAGCCTTTGACAAAAAGAAAGAACTTCTTGACTTAGGAATTGAAGGGGGGCACTCAGAAAAAAGAATTGTTCATTACAAAGACCAAACAGGAAAGCAAATCCAAGATGTTCTTATCTCTAAAGTGAAAAGCTTTCCAAACATTACTATTTTAGAAAATCATACCCTTGTAGACTTAATTACTGATCACCACTCTAAAATTAAAAAGAACCGTTGTTATGGAGCTTACGTAATCTCTCAAGAACGTGAAGAAATTATCAAAATAAGTGCTAAAATCACTGTGTTATCGACAGGTGGAGCTGGTAGTTTATATTCTTATACTACAAACCCAAGCATAGCTACAGGTGATGGTTTAGGAGCTGCTTATCGAGCTAAAATAAAAATGGATCGTTTGCCTTATGTTCAATTTCATCCCACAGCTTTACGAGATAAAATAAATGGGAATGTTTTTTTGATTTCGGAAGCTTTAAGAGGTGCTGGTGCTATACTGCTTAATGAAAAAAAGCAACGATTTATGTTAAAAGTTGATCCAAGGGCAGAGCTTGCCCCAAGAGACGTAGTTGCTCGTGGAATTCAAAAAGAAATTCAAGAACAAAATGAGAATTTTGTTTGGTTAGATGGATCAAAAATCAACTCAAAAGAATGGAAATCAAGGTTTCCAACAATTTTCAAAACATGTAATTCTGTTAATATAAATTTACCAAAAGATCATATCCCCGTAGTTCCTGCAGCTCACTATTTTTGCGGTGGGATATTGGTAAATGAACACAGTGAATCATGTTTAAAAGGCCTTTATGCAATTGGGGAATGCAGTGCTACTGGTTTACATGGGGCTAATAGACTTGCTTCTAATTCGTTATTGGAAGCTTTAGTTTTCGCAAATCGAGCTGCATTAGATTGCATCAAGTCACTAGATAAAATGTTACCTGAAGAAAGTTTTTACAAAAAATTACCTGAATGGAATGGTGATGGGTATTCAAAAAATATTACTATTGAAAATGTTCAGAGTTTAAGAGAACAATTACAAGATATTATGACTAGATATGTTGGGATTTTTAAAACAGACAAAGGTTTGAAGGTTGCTGAAAAAAAAATAAATGAAATATATTGTTCAGTTCAAGTGCTCTATAATCAAAATAAATTAAATAATGGCTTGAGTGAGTTGAGAAATATGGTTAGTGTAGCTTATTTATTGATAAGACAAGCCCAAGAAATAAAAGAAAACAAAGGAGTCTTTTATAATTACAACTATGCATAATAAATTTTATATTCAATATAAAAATGAAATTGATTCTTTTATTGAAAATGCATTAATTGAAGATATTGGAGCTGGAGACATAAGTAGTAATTCATGCATAGATTTTAAGGATCATAGTAATGCCCAACTTTTGATTAAGGGAGAAGGACGTCTAGCAGGAATAACTCTTGCCGAACTCATTTTTAAACGTTATGACCCGAATCTAGAAATTAGACCCTTACTTAAGGAAGGAGACTATATTAATAAGGGAGATATAGCTTTTACAGTCAAAGGCTCCACTCAGTCTATTCTCTCAACTGAACGAATTGTTCTTAATTGCATGCAACGAATGAGTGGTATCGCTAGTCTTACATTCAATTTAAATCGGATGATTCAACATACTTCCTGTAAGCTTTTAGACACTAGAAAAACAACTCCAAATTTTCGTTATCCAGAAAAATGGGCTGTTCTTATTGGTGGGGGTATAAATCATAGGATGGGGCTATTTGATGCTATTATGATTAAAGATAACCATATCGACTTTTGTGGTGGAATGACACAAGCTTTAGAGAAGGCATCAAATTATATTGAAAATCTAGAAAAAGAAATTGATATAATTGTAGAATGTAGAAATCAGAAAGAGATAGAAGAAGCACTAAATTTTTCATATGTAAGTAGGATTCTACTTGATAATTATAACCCAACTTCGCTAAGTAAAGCAATCACTATAATTGAAAACAGAAAACCAACCGAAGCTTCTGGTGGAATTACGAGGGGAAATATTATTGAATATGCCGAAACAGGTGTTGATTTTATTTCAATGGGAGAATTGAGTTATGGTGCTAATAATATAGACTTGAGCTTAAAAGCTATTTTGGAATAAAATCCTTTAATCGTTTTGCTAAAGAATATAATATTAGCCGGACAAATTATTCTTTAATTTTTATATTTGTACATCATTGTTCATAAATGAAATATCAAAGAATTCTATTAAAATTAAGTGGTGAAGCAATTATGGGAGGCAGGAGCCACGGAATTGATCCTATAATTATTGATAACTATGCAAAGGAAATCAAAAAGGTTTTCGATAATGGTATTGAGATTGCAATTGTTATAGGTGGTGGTAATATTTTCAGAGGAATTTCAGGATCAAGTAAGGGAATGGATCGTGTTCAAGCTGACTACATGGGTATGCTTGCAACAGTTATAAATGGACTAGCGCTTCAAGGGGCTTTAGAAAATAATAATATACCTACTCGTTTGCAAACAGCAATAAAAATTGAAGCCATTGCAGAACCCTTTATAAAAAGAAAAGCAACAAGACATTTAGAAAAAGGAAGGGTAGTTATTTTTGGGTCAGGAACTGGAAACCCCTATTTCACAACTGACTCAGCAGCTGTTTTAAGAGCAATTGAGATTGATGCCGATGTGATAATAAAAGGAACTCGTGTTGATGGTATTTATAGCGAAGATCCAGAAAAAAACATGAAAGCAACAAAATTTGATACAATCTCGTTTGATGATGTTTTAAAAAAAGGGTTAAAAGTAATGGATACTACCGCCTTTACATTAAGTCAAGAAAACAATTTACCAATTATTGTTTTTGACATGAATGCACCTGATAATTTATTTAAGGTCGTCAAAGGTGATAATATTGGAACAAGAGTAGATTTATAAGTCATTACACATGGAAGAAGAAATGCAATTTATAGTTGATACTGCAAAAGAAAAAATGGAACTGAGTCTGAGTCATTTAGATAAAGAAATGGTCAATATACGAGCAGGAAAAGCAAATCCTATTATGCTTTCAGGAATTAAAGTTGATTATTATGGGACTCCAACTCCGCTTTCCCAAGTTGCAAATGTAAATTCTCCTGACGGGAAAACTCTAACTGTTCAACCATGGGAAAAAGTAATGTTAGCCGAAATTGAAAAAGCAATTTTAGTAGCCAATTTAGGGTTTAATCCAATGAATAATGGTGAATCTATAATTATCAACATACCTACACTAACTGAAGAAAGAAGAAAAGAATTAGCGAAAATAGCAAAAGCTGAAGTTGAAAATGCTAAGATATCAATTCGTGCTGCTCGAAAAGATGCAAATACTGAAATCAAAAACTCCGATACTTCAAAGGATATTCAGAAAAATTTCGAAATAGATATTCAAAATATTACAGATCATTATATTAAAAAAGCTGACGATATTTTTACTTTAAAAGAAAAAGAAATTCTAACGGTATAAATTAATATTTATATCAATAAGCGGGCTCATATGACAAAAAATAAAGAATCTATTATTTGGAGCCTAATTGCGAGATTCATTTTAAGAAACAGAATCCTCATTTTTTTAGCAATTATATCACTGACTGTTTTCTGGTCTTCGCAATGGAAATATATGCGCTTTACATTTACTGAAGCAAATCTACTTCCTGATGACCACCCCGAAAATGTTTTATATCAGTCTTTTACAAATACTTTTGGTGAAGAAGGAAACATAATTGTAATAGCATTCCAAGACAATACTTTTTACAAGGAAGATAAAAGGAAAGCCTGGAAAGGATTAAATGAAAAAATAGAGAAATTCGATGAAATCAATTTTGTCCTTTCAACTGAAAATATACAAGAACTAGTAAAAAACAATAAAAAAGAGAGCTTTTCACTAAGAAAAGTGTCTGATGATTTTCCTACAAATATTAAAGTTGATGATAAATTTAAACAGAAGCTATTTTTAGAGTTACCATTTTACGATAATTTACTTTTTAACAAAAATTCATCAACCATTCGCTCGGTGATTTATATGGAACCTAGCATAGTAAATACTTCACTTCGAAAAGACTTTATTTTTAACAACTTTATCCCATTAATAAGAAAATATGAACGAGATGCTGGAGTTGATATAAAAATTTCTGGTATGCCTTATATCAGAACCTTAAATGCCCAAAATATTGTAGATGAAATAGGGCTTTTTGTTATAGGAGCTACTTTAGTCACATCATTAATTTTCTTCTTGTTTTTCAGATCTTTCAGGGCAACTATAATATCATTGATCGTTGTAGCAGTAGGCGTGATGTGGGCTTTTGGGATCTTGGGATGGCTAGGTTATGAAATTACTGTTCTAACTGCTCTTATTCCTCCTTTAATAATTGTTATTGGAGTTCCAAATTGTATTTTTTTAATCAATAAATATCAACAAGAAATTGCAAAACACAAAAATAAAGCAAAATCATTACAAAGAGTAATTGCCAAAATTGGTAATGCTACTTTAATGACAAATTTAACAACTGCCTCTGGTTTTGCCACATTTATTTTGACAAATAGTAAAATATTAAAAGAGTTCGGAGTTGTTGCTTCAATAAATATTTTAGTGATTTTTCTGCTTTCACTTCTTATTATACCTATTAGCTATAGTTTCATGGCTCGCCCAAACAAAAAACATTTAAAACATTTAAAAAATAAATCAGTTGATTTTTTTGTTAGCTGGATGGAACACAAGGTGCGTAAAAAAAGAATCAATGTCTATATAGTTTCTCTAATTGGTTTGATTATTGGAATTACAGGGATTTATCAAATTAAAATTTCAGGAAGCTTAATTGAAGATATGCCTAAAAGTTCAACGTTTTTTAAAGATATCATTTTTTTTGATAATAGTTTTAATGGAATTGTCCCGCTTGAAATTTGGATTGACAGTAAACGTGAAAATGGAATAGTTAAACCTGCAACACTCAGAAGAATGAATCAACTTCAAGAAACTATTGCTGAAATTGCTGAGCTAGCTCCTCCATTATCTGTTGTTAACGCAGTTAAATATGCAAAACAGACATATTATAACGGTAATCCGAACTATTTTTCTTTGCCGACATCACAAGAAAATAGTTTTATATACCCTTATTTAAAGAGGTCTCAAAGTCAAAGTAAACTTCTTAATGGTTATGTTGACAGCACAGGACAGTTTGGTCGTATAACAACATATATGAAGGATATTAAAACGTTTCGAATGGAAGAGATAGAAAGTGATTTAATTGAAGCTATAAATAAAATTTTCCCTAAGGATCGTTATGGTGTGAATATTACTGGTAAATCACTTCTATTTCTAAAAGGAACCAAATATCTAATCAAAAATTTGATTCTGTCATTGAGTCTCGCAATTTTTTTAATTGCACTTTTTATGGCTTTCCTTTTCCGATCATTTAAAATGATAATTATTTCATTGATTCCAAATCTATTACCACTAATAATAACAGCTGGTGTAATGGGATTTAGTGGAATTCCACTAAAACCTTCTACCATTCTAGTATTTAGTATCGCCTTTGGTATATCTGTAGATGATACTATTCATTTTTTAGCAAAATATAGGCAAGAATTAATTGCCAATGGATGGAAAATAAACAATGCAGTATTTGCTGCACTTAGAGAAACAGGTATAAGTATGTTTTATACTTCAATAGTTTTATTTTTTGGTTTTTCTGTTTTTATGTCATCGAATTTTGGAGGAACACAAGCTCTAGGAGGCTTAGTGGCAGTTACATTAATGATGGCGATGCTAGCAAATTTAATTTTACTTCCCTCACTCCTGATTTCTTTAGAAGATTCTATCAGTAATGATAAGGTTCTAAAAGAACCTAAATTAGAGATTTTAGATTAAAAAATCGAGATTACTTTTGCTGAAAAACTTTCTGAAATAAACTTATCTTTGTACTGCCTTTAAGCAAATCCTAGTTGTTAGGAAAAATAATTTTATTTATGCTTAATGATATATTTAGAAAAAATATTCTGATAAATGAAAATAGCAAAGATCAATACCTTACTAAAAAGCTCGAAAATAAATACAAATTATAGTGTACAAGGTTGGGTAAAAACATTTAGGGCAAATCGATTTATTGCTCTTAATGACGGTTCTTCTTTAAAAAACCTTCAATGTGTTGTTGATTTCAAAAATATAGAAGAAAGTATTCTGAGGCGGATTAATTCGGGGGCCTCTTTATACCTAGAAGGTTTTTTAGTAAAAAGCCAAGGGAGTGGACAAGAAGTTGAATTAGAAGTGAAAAAAATTAAAATTCATGGTGATTCTGATCCAGATCAATACCCAATTCAACCCAAAAAACACAGTTTTGAATTCCTACGTGAAAAAGCTCACCTGAGAATTCGTACGACAACTTTTGCTGCTGTCATGAGAGTTCGCTCAGCTCTATCCTTTGCTATTCATAAGTTTTTTCAGGAAAAAGGTTTTTTTTACATTAATACACCTATCATCACTGGTAATGATGCTGAAGGTGCAGGTGAAATGTTTCGCGTAAGTACAATAGATCCAAAAAATCCTCCTTTAGATGAAAAAGGAGTTGTCAATTACAAAAAAGATTTTTTTGGAAAAGAGACAAATTTAACAGTATCAGGTCAGTTAGAGGCTGAATCCTATGCACTTGGACTTGGCGAGGTCTATACTTTTGGACCAACATTCCGAGCAGAGAATTCTAATACAACAAGGCATTTAGCAGAGTTCTGGATGATAGAACCCGAAATGGCATTTTATGATCTTAAAGCTAATATGGATTTGGCCGAGGAATTTATTACAATTGTTTTAAAAGAGGTAATGAATAATTGCTTCGAAGACTTGGCTTATCTTGACGAAAGACTTACAAAAGAAGATAAACTTAAACCTTTAGCTGATAGAAGTCCAATGGGACTTTTAGAAAAAATAAAATTTGTTATTGACAATGAATTTAAACGTATTAGTTATTCAGAAGCGTATGAAATTTTAAGAAGCTCAAAGCCTAATAAAAAAAAGAAATTCAAATATCCAATTGATCAGTGGGGTGTAGACCTCCAAAGTGAACATGAACGATATCTGGTTGAAAAATACTTCAAGTGTCCAGTCATATTATTTGATTATCCGGCGAAAATAAAAGCGTTTTATATGCGAAGAAATAAAGATGGTAAGACAGTTCGAGCTATGGATATTCTGTTTCCAGGAATTGGAGAAATAGTTGGAGGTTCTCAAAGAGAAGAACGCCTCGAAATGCTAGAAAAATGTATTAAAGAATTAAAAATAGATGCTGAGGAATTATGGTGGTATCTTGATCTCAGAAGATTTGGAACTGTGCCTCACAGTGGTTTTGGGTTAGGCTTTGAACGTTTAGTTCAGTTTACCACAGGGATGAGTAATATCCGCGATGTAATACCATTTCCTAGAACTCCGCAAAATGCAACTTTCTAGATATAAAATGTGAAATATATTTACAACAAAAATATAATATGCTAAAACAGCAACTCAATTTAAAGCTCTCTCAAAAGCTATCCCCCCAACAAATTCAGTTGATGAAGATGATTCAGCTTTCCACCTTGGATTTAGAGCAAAAGATTGAGGCTGAAATGGGAGAAAATCCAGCTTTAGAGAGTGGTGTTGATCAAAGTACCAATGAAAATCAAAATACTGATTTTGAAGAAGGAAATAAAATTGAAACCGAAGACATAAATATTGATCAGTATTTAAGCGACGATGAGATACCGTCCTATAAACTTTATACAAATAATTTCTCTAGTAATGAAAATGATCAAACAATTCCTGTATCAGGTGGCATAAGTTTTCATCAATACTTATCACAACAAATTGGAAATCTAATCCTTGCCGATAATGAAATGAATATTGCTGAATTTATTATAGGTAGTATTGATGAAAGTGGATATTTACGTAGGAGCAATGATGAACTAATAGATGACCTAGCCTTTACTCAAAATATTATGGTAGACTCTATTCAAATTGAAAAGATAATTAAAGCCGTTCAATCACTTGACCCTCCTGGGGTTGGTGCTAGATCACTTCAAGAATGTCTACAGCTCCAATTGGAAAAGAAAAATAAAAACCGGCCTGAGATAGAGCATGCTCTCAATATTATCAAAAATGAGTTTGACCATTTTAGTCACAAGCACTATGAAAAATTACAAGAAAGAATAGGTATTAACGAAAAAGAATTAAAAACTGTTTTAGATTTAATTAGTAAATTAAATCCAAAACCTGGAGGATCAATCTCTGGGTCAAACCAAAATACTCATATTGTTCCAGATTTTATTTTGACTATTGAAGATAGTGAAATTAGTGTAGCATTAAACCAAAGAAATGCTCCTCAATTACGTGTTTCAGAGACATATAAAGAAATGCTAACAGGCTATTCTGAAAATAATTCAAAATCTAAGCCACAAATCGAAGCAGTTCAATTTATAAAGCAAAAACTTGATGCGGCAAAATGGTTTATTGATGCCATTAAGCAACGTCACCAAACCTTGACTTTAACTATAAATGCGATTTTAGAGCATCAAAGAGAATATTTTTTAACTGGTGATGAACGAAAACTTCGCCCGATGATATTAAAAGATATAGCCGACAAAATAGATATGGATATTTCAACAATCTCTCGTGTAGCTAATAGTAAATATATTGACACACCTTATGGTGTTAAATTACTAAAAACCTTTTTTTCCGAGGGATTGAAAAATGAGGAAGGAGAAGAAGTTTCATCTATAGAAATCAAAAAAAATTTAGAACAGTTTATTAAAGAAGAAAATAAAAAGAAACCCTTAACAGATGAAACACTTTCTAAGATGATGAAAGAAAAAGGTTATATTGTAGCAAGAAGAACAATAGCTAAATATCGTGAACAATTAGATTTTCCTGTTGCAAGAATGAGAAAGGAGCTTTAATCCTCCCCCCCTACAGTAAATAAAAAATCAACCCTATCTTCAGAGATCTAACATTAAATGATTTATCGGAATATTGATCCCTTATATTTTTCATAATTTGATTCAAACCATAAGAGAAATAAAAATTCCACGTATTATATCCAAAACTTAAATACAACTCTTTATTCCAATTATTAACTTCATT
>MDTB01055961.1_pt1 | contig 22617 bp, 21 predicted proteins | sample 811161 | NCBI WGS metagenome assembly MDTB01 (sample SAMN05326650, study PRJNA326480) | marine metagenome | isolation source: seawater | place: Mediterranean Sea | collected 2009 | reverse complement strand
TTTCGCAATGCGACCGGCTGGCCCGACCCCAGGCACCGGACCACCGTGCGTGACTTGGCAATTTTAGCCAAAGAGACGATTCGGCAATTCCCAAAACTATATGAAATTTATGCCGAAACCAGTTTCACCTATAACGATATTCGGCAAAGTAACCGCAATCCATTACTGTACAAGCGGATGAATGCCGATGGTTTGAAGACGGGACATACTCGGGCGGCTGGCTATGGTCTGACGGCGTCGGTAAAGCGCGGTGACCGTCGTCTGATTTTGGTCGTCAACGGCTTAACTTCTGTCAAGCAACGTTCCGAAGAATCTGAACGGCTGTTGGAGTGGGGATTCCGGCAGTTTGATAATTACACCGTCTTCCAAAAGGGTGCGGTCGTTGACGAAGCGCCGGTTTGGCTTGGGTCCACGAAAACGGTCCCGCTTGCCCTTACCGAGGACTTAACGTTAACGATGTCACACCAAGACTGGAAAAAAGTTAAGGTGGTGGCGCGGTATGAAGCCCCCATCTCGGCACCCATTGCAGCCGGTCAGGTGGTCGGTAACCTGACCATTAGTGCCCCAGGCTTTGCGCCGATTGAACGGCCGCTTATTGCAGCGATGGAAATTGACCGGCTGGGTTTCATGAACAGGATTGCTGCCGCTATCGGCTATCTGGTTTGGGGATCTTAGGGTGCCTGACGGCGTGTTTGTGACCCTGGAAGGCGGCGAGGGCGCAGGCAAATCAACGCAAATCGCCCGCCTGGCCGAAAGCCTCCGCAGCCTGGGCAAAGATGTGATCGTGACCCGGGAGCCCGGTGGCTCGGTTGGGGCTGAGGAAATTCGCCAGCTGTTGGTCAAAGGGGACAATGGCCGCTGGGACCCATTAAGTGAGACATTGCTGCTATACGCGGCCCGCCGTGATCATTGCATGCGGGTGATTGAACCGGCGCTGGCGGCCGGAAAATTTGTCTTGTCCGACCGCTTTGCAGACTCGACCATGGCCTATCAAGGCTACGGCCTTGGCCTCGAGCGGGAGACCATTCGCCGTCTGCATCGCTTGATCTTAGATGGTTTTGAGCCGGACCTGACCTTGATTTTAGATCTGCCTGTGATGACCGGCTTAGAACGTTCCTTAGCGCGCCTGGAAAAGGATGGGCAAGATGCAGAGGATCGGTATGAGAACATGGACGTTGAATTTCATGAACGCATGCGCCAAGGATTTATCGAAATTGCCGCCGGTGACCCCAAGCGCTGTAAGCTGATTGACGCCAATCAGCAAAGTAATGCGGTGTCTGAGGTGATCTGGGATCTGGTTTGCGGCCGTTTTGAGCTGGCGTTATGAGCACTGATCAGCAGGAAGAAGATAGCACAGCCCATCCCCGCGCCGCCAGCCAACTGATCGGCCACAGTGCCGCCGAGCAGGCTTTGCTGGCGGCCCATGAAAGTGGTCGGTTGCACCATGGCTGGCTTATTGCCGGGCCTCGCGGCATTGGCAAAGCAAGTTTGGCATATCGTTTTGCCCGCTATTTGCTCAATGATGCGCAGCCAAAAGCAGCAGCAGGCTTATTTGCGGACGACGCTGCCGAAAGCGGCCTTGAGGTTGACAGTGAAAGCCATGTTTTTCGACAGGTTGCTGCCGGCAGCCATCCAGACTTGCTGGCCATCGAACGCGGCTTTGATCCACGCCGAAAGCGCTGGCGCGAGGAGATTGTTGTCGGTGATGTTCGAGAGATGGGAGGCTTTTTATCGCTGACACCGGCCATGGGCGGTTGGCGGGTGGTCATTGTCGATGCCGCCGATGAGATGAACCGCAATGCCGCGAATGCGATTTTAAAACTTCTTGAGGAGCCGCCCTCACGCGCGATTGTGCTGCTGGTCAGCCACCATCCAGGGCGGCTTTTGCCGACCATTCGCTCGCGATGTCGGCAATTGTTGCTGCAGCCGCTGAGCGATCAACAGGTCAGTGATCTGTTGGCGACCGCAAGGCCTGACATTGACGGCAGCGAACATGCCGCCCTTGTGACCCTGGGCAATGGCAGTATCGGCCAGGCAATCACTTTGGCCGATGCCGGCGGCATTGCCGTTTACCAGCAAATGATCGATGTGTTGGCCGATGCCCCGCGCTTTGACACACGCCGGCTTTATAAGCTGGCCGATGATTGGTCACGCAGCCCGCGCGACGGCAACGGCGGGGTTTTTGACATGGCCACGGCCATGTTGCTGGACTGGTTGGAACAGGTCATCAGGGCAGCGGCCGGCGGGCCGCCACTGCGGCCAATCATTGATCAAGAAGCTGACATTGCAGCGCGGCTTTTGGGCCGGCACAACGTGGTTGAGTGGCTCGACCGACACGCTGCGATCGATGGTCTTTTTCGGCGCGGGAAGGCGGTCAATCTGGATAAACGGCAGATGATCCTGAGTGCCTTTTTTAAGCTCACTGAATAACAAGAGGGGTTTTCGCGGCACGGATTTAGGTAATTAGCGCTTTCGTCCTTGCCAGCAGCAGGTCCCGGCGTTAGGTCAAGGAATGCCAGTTGATCAAAATGCGGTTGCGCAGCGATAAGATTGCGTAGCCGGAGGGGAATATGGAAAAGACTTTTTACATCACGACGCCGATTTACTATGTCAATGACGTCCCGCACATCGGGCATGCGTACACCACCCTGGCATGCGATGCTCTGGCGCGTTTTAAACGGCTTGATGGTTTCAATGTGCATTTTTTGACAGGCACTGACGAGCACGGTCAAAAAGTTGAAAAGGCAGCTGCCGACGCCGGCATATCGGCACAAGACTTCACCGACAAAGTTTCGCAAAATTTTCGCGATCTGGCGGTTGCGATGAACTTCTCCAATGATGATTTTATTCGCACCACCGAGCCACGGCATATTGTGGCGGCACAAGAAATTTGGCGGCGACTGCTGGCGTCTGGACATATTTATCTGGATAAATACGCAGGCTGGTATTCGGTGCGTGATGAGGGCTTTTTCACCGAAAGCGAACTGGTTGACGGAAAAGCGCCAAGTGGTGCGCCGGTCGAATGGGTTGAAGAAGCAAGCTACTTCTTTGATCTTTCCAAATGGCAGCAGCCCTTGCTTGATTTTTATGCCGCCCATCCTGATTTCATCCTGCCTGAAACCCGGCGAAATGAGGTGATAAGTTTTGTCAGCGGCGGGTTGCGTGACTTGTCTGTTTCTCGGACAAGTTTTAATTGGGGCATTGATGTGCCTGATGACGCCGATCACATTATGTATGTCTGGCTTGACGCCTTAACCAATTACATCACCGCCGCAGGCTTCCCGGACATCACCAGTGACACCTATCAAACCCGTTGGCCGGCCGATCTGCATATGGTCGGCAAAGATATCTTGCGGTTCCATGCGGTTTATTGGCCAGCCTTTTTGATGGCAGCCGATTTACCGCTGCCAAAGCGTGTTTTTGCCCATGGTTGGTGGACCAATGAGGGCGAAAAGATTTCCAAGTCGCTTGGCAATGTCATTGACCCTTATGTGTTGATCGAAACCTATGGCTTGGATGCAACACGGTATTTTTTGCTGCGCGAAGTGCCGTTTGGCAATGATGGTGACTTTTCATCGCAGGCGATGATTAATCGAATCAATGCTGACTTGGCCAATGATTTGGGCAATTTAGCCCAGCGTGTGTTGTCTTTTGTCGGCAAGCATTGCGGCGCCGCCGTGCCGACACCAGGAACCTTGAATGCCGCCGATCACGCGCTGCTGGCGCGCGCGGAAAGCCTGATTACCCGGCTGCGTTACCATTACGACGCGCAGGCTTTTCATCGGGCCCTAGAAGAAACCTGGGAAGTCGTTGGCGCAGCGAACCGATATGTTGATGAACAAGCACCCTGGAGCTTGCGCAAAACCGATCCCGAGCGGATGGCAACTGTGTTGTATACCCTGATGGAAGTGTTGCGGCATTTGGCCTTGGTCACGCAACCGGTGATGCCGCAAGCGATGGCAAGCTTGCTTGACCAATTGGCGGTGCCGGCGTCGGCACGGGCATTTACCGATATTGGTGCCGCAGGTGCCTTGGCGGCAGGCGCCGCCTTGCCGCAACCGGTGGGCATTTTCCCCCGCTATGTTGCGGCGTGACGACCATGAGTTTACCGGTGATTGTGGACAGTCATTGCCATCTTGATTTTCATAAATTTGACGATGATCGCGATGATGTGGTGGCGCGGGCGCGAAACGCCGGCGTCGCACGCATGGTCACAATCTGCACCAAGCTCAGCGAATTTGAGCAGGTCGTGAAACTGGCCCATAGCTACCCAGATATTTTCGCCTCGGCAGGGATCCACCCCCATCACGTGGCAGAGGAGGCGGCACCGACGGTTGCCGATTTGGTCGCCCGGGCGGCGGATCCGAAGGTGGTCGCAATCGGCGAGACCGGGCTTGATTATTTTTATGATTTTGCACCCCGTGAAATTCAAAAAACAGCATTCCAAACCCATATCACGGCCGCCCGTGATACCTGCTTGCCGGTTGTTGTGCATACTCGGGCCGCCGATGAAGATACGGTTGATATTCTGCAAAAAGAGATGGCTAAAGCACCGTTCACTGGGGTAATACATTGCTTTAGCACTGGCCGTGAACTTGCTGAAAAATCAGTAGAAATGGGGCTTTATATATCCTTGTCGGGGATCTTAACTTTCAAATCGGCCGAAGATATCCGAGAGACTGTTCGCAGTTTACCTTTGGCACGCTTGCTGGTTGAAACCGATGCACCTTATTTGGCCCCGGTACCACACCGTGGCAAGCGCTGTGAGCCAGCACATGTGGCCGACACCTTGCGCTTCTTAGCTGATTTAAAAGGTGTGTCGGTTGCGCAATGTGCGGCGGCAACAACGGATAATTTTTTTAATCTATTCAGCAAAGTAACAAGGCCATTCTAACATGCGGGTGACTATTTTAGGCTGCGGTTCGTCGGTCGGCGTACCGACTCTCAGCTCGGGTTGGGGGCAATGCGATCCAAGCAACCCAAAAAACCGCCGCCGTCGGACCTCCTTATTGGTTGAAACCGATGGTGGTAATTTCTTGGTCGACACATCGCCTGATCTGCGTGAGCAATTATTGGCGGCCGGCAGCCCAGAGATCGATGCCATCTTGCTGACCCACGCCCATGCTGATCACACCCATGGTTTAGATGATGTCCGGCCGTTATTTTGGCGGCGAGGGGCACCGATCCCGCTCTATACCGACGCCCCGACAATGCGCGCCATGCGTGATCGTTTCCGTTATATGTTCGAAGCCGTACCGGAAAGCCCGCCTCATTTTGTGCCGCCGCTTGTTGGTCATGAAATCGCCCCTGGGCCAGTGTCGCTTTTGGGCTGTGAGATCGACGCCTATCGGCAAGACCACGGCAGCAGCGGCGACAGCCTTGGGTTTGTTTTTAACAAGCGGGTCGCCTATTCGATCGATGTGGCCTTTTTTGAGCCTGCTGACTTAGAGCGCTTTAAAAACATCGAACTTTGGATTGTCGATTGCCTGCGGGACGGCCCGTCAAAAGCCCATGCAAATGTTGAGCGTTGTTTTTCATGGATCGAAGCCGCCAAACCACAGCGGGCGATTTTAAGCCATATGAGCGCGGGGCTTGATTATGAGGCCCTGAAACAGCGCTGTCCGCCAGCAACCGAACCAGGATATGATGGCATGATGATCTCGCTGTAAAGACTGCTGATGACCTGAAAGGGAAGATAAATGATTGATAAAGAGCTGCTTGCCGCGCTGGCTGCGGACCATAAAAAACACCAGCTCAATCGTGATGATGCAAAAGCATTTCTAAAAGATTTAATGGCGGTTTGTGAACGCCACCGGGTGTTCCTGCGCAGTGCCGATCAAACCCTCAGCTTTTCCCGTATCTATGCTGATTCCGCCCTGCGGACCAAATTTATCGCACAGGTCAATAAGCAGGGCATTTGCGGCAGCGCAAAAATTGATTACCGCTGACGGCGCAGAAAAACCCCGCCGATCAGCACTGCCGGGACACCTGCCAGGAAGAAACCCCATCCAAAAATCCCGGTGGCCCCAAGCAGCATCCCAAAAAAGGCCGGATAGATGATTTGTCCACCGGTTGCAAAAGCCAGCACCCCACCGGTATTGGTTGCCACCGCATCTTGTTCCGATAAGCGGGCAATTTCAGCCAAAATAACACCATGCCAGCTGATCGCCGTGGCGCTATAGATCAGGGCCAGAAGTGTCACCCAGATTTCCGGCCAACTCGGCTGCAGAGCTGCAAAGGCCATGGAACACAGCCCCATAGAAATCCCCAGGCCGGCAAGAACCCGCCGTGGGCCGTCCGTAAACCCGGCCAGCCACCCCCAAAAAATCCGTCCAAAAATCGCAGCAAATTGAGCTAACGCGAAAATCGACCCGGCAAAGACCAGCGTCATCCCCAAGCCTTCAACCAGAAAGGAAACAAAAAACCCGCCAAACACACCTTGCAGACCGCAGAAGGTGAATGTTGCCAGGGTCAGTGGCCGAAACCGTCCCGGGCCAATGGCGGCCTTCAGGGCCAAAAGACCGTTGGCAAGACGAATTTGAAAGTCCGGATCACGGTTTCCGTCATAGCGAGAGCGCAGAAACTGGAACATCACGGATAAGATCAGGCAAAGGATTGCAGGGCCAATAAAAACCCCCCGCCAACCATAGTTCTCAACCAGATAAGGAATCAATAAACCGGCGATGATACCGCCGATCGGAACACCGGTTTGTTTGATGGAAAAAATCAGCGGTGCATGGCGCGGGGGTGCGAAGCGGGCTAAGATATCGGAGGATGCAGGGGTGGAAAAAGCCGAACTGAGGCCAATAAGAATAGCGCCGATCGCCAACGCCCAAACCTCACCGATCAGCCCCAGCGAAAGACCGACGGTCATGCCGGCAAGCGAAAATTGCGACATCCGCACAGCGCCATAGCGCTTGATGAAACTGCCGGCAAAAATCATCATCACGGTCGAGCCGGTATAGAGGATCGCCATATGCACACCGGTCAGCGCCACAGGCAGCTCAAACGCTCGCGCCAGTTCCGGTGCCGCGACCGGCACGACCAGTGCCGACATATACGACATCGATTGCTGAATAAGCGTCGCGATAACCGCGATGAAGAGGGACATGGAGCGAAAAAACTAACCTGACAATGTGCACATACCGCACGCTACTGGGTGCCCAAAGCGACCCAGAAAGAAACTGATTTTATCCAGGTTTTCGCACGAAACATACCAAAATCTCTGGTCGTAAAAGAACGTTCACGCCACCCGATATCCGAATAACGCAGGCGGCGGGCAGCTGCCGATATGGCGCTGAAGCAAGCAAAAAACGCTTAATGGTTGAAAAAATATATAAATTTTCGGTGAATATTGTATCCTTGGCAGGAAAAAGACCAAAGCTGACAGCGAAGCATTCGGCTTCTGTCGGCTGTTGTCCTGCGAAGTAGGGCGTTGGCAAACCTGGAGGAGGCTATAATGAGCATCATGCAAAAAGTGATGGTTTCGGCATTGGCCGTTACCTTGAGCGCCGGGCTTTCCGCTGCGGCGATGGCTGCGTGCGAGTACTCAAAATGGGGCAAAGGTGACGAAATTGGTGCCGCCAATTATGTCACACCGGAACAAGTTCTGATGGCCACAAAGCTGGTCAAAAAAGGTCAAACCCACCACTTGGGAATTGTTGTTTTTCCAGGCATGCCGGCCTTCCCACCGCGCACAATGGCGATGCAGATTGTGGCACCAGGGCAACAAAATGGCCGCAGCGTGGCAGGCGATTTTGGCTGGGAGATGACCTATCTGGATGATGTGGCGCAGCTGTGGTTTGGCACCGGTCCGCAAATTGATGGCTTGGGCCATTTGGGTGAAGACGGTGTCTACTACAACTGCAATGAAGCAAAAGACTTCATGCACATCACCGGTTTGAAGAAAATGGGTACCCATGCAATCCCGCCGCTGGTTGGCCGTGGCGTGATGATTGATATGGCGAAACACTTCGGCGTTACGTCCATGAAAGCGGGGGATGCGATCATGTCCGCCGATATCAAAGCTGCCGCAAAAGCGCAGGGGGTGCAGACTCGCCAAGGTGATGTGGTCTTGTTCCATACCGGCTGGACTGACGCCAAATTGGCATCGGAACCGGCTGTTTGGGCCGGCAGTGAACCTGGGATCAGTAACGAGGCCGCCGTTTATCTTGCCAGCCTCAATCCGATGGCTGTTGGGGCCGACACATGGGGCTTGGAAGTCGTGCCGCCCGTGAAAGGCGATAAAGTGTTCTACGGCCATGTCACTTTCTTGAAAGAAAACGGCATTTATATTCTGGAAACCATGAATACCGGTCGCCTGGCCAAAGAAGGCGTCAATGAATTCATGTTTGTGTTGGGGCAAGCGCGGGTGCGTGGCGCCGTGCAGATGATCATTAACCCGGTTGCAATGTGGTAAGGTGCGCGCACAGGCGCTGACCGGACGGGGTGCCAATTGGCATCCCGTTTGGATTGCTTGAATTTCCAGAATGCATGCTTGTGGCAAGGCCGCCGCCGTGGATAGAATGAAGCATTCTTCATTTTGCCAAGGCTAGGGCTGTTTTATGTCTTTCGATGATGCTTCTTCCGATACGCCTCTGTTATTTCAGCCACTAAAAATTCGCAGCGTGACCATCCCTAATCGGGTCATGGTCTCGCCGATGTGCCAATATCATTCGATTGATGGGGCGCCGACCGAATGGCAGGAAGCACATCTCGGTCGGCTGGCGATGGGCGCGCCGGGAATTATTTTTGGCGAAGAAACGGCGGTCGAAGCGCGTGGCCGGAAAACCTATGAATGCGCCGGTATTTACAATGATCGGCACATTCCCGCTTATCGCAAACTAACGGATTTTCAAAAGGCTTTAGGGGCGGTGCCGGCCCTGCAAATCGGTCATTGTGGGCGCAAAGCGGGGTGTAATGGGGCGGTCAAAGATTGGGCGCCGCTGGGTCCGGAAGATGCAGCAGAGGGGCGGCCCCCATGGCCCGGTCTGGCACCGACAGCGATCCCCTATGGCCCGGGTTTCATGGATCCCAAAGCAATGGATGCGGCTGATATTAAAGCTGTGCTGGAGGCGTTTTATGAGGCCACCCGGCGCGGTCTTGATGCCGGCTATGACATTATCGAGGTGCACGGCGCTCATGGTTATCTGTTGCATCAATTTCTGTCGCCCATCAGCAATCGGCGCAATGACAGCTATGGCGGTGGCCGCGAAGGCCGTATGCGTTTCCCCTTAGAAGTGGTTGAAACAGTGCGCCGGGCCTGGCCGGAGGATAAACCTCTGTTCTACCGTTTGTCGGCGGTTGACGGTGCCGGTGGGATTTGGGACTTAGAAGACTCGGTTGCGTTATCACATGCCTTGAAAGCTCGCGGCGTTGACATGATTGATTGCTCCTCTGGGGGGATTCCAGGGGATAGCGATATGCCGCCGGTGCCGCGCATTCCCGGCTATCAAGTGCCCTTTGCCGCCCGTATTAAGCAAGAAGTTGATATCCCGACGATTGCTGTTGGCTTGATCACCAATGCTGCCCAGGCCGAGGAAATCTTGACAACCGGGCAGGCTGATATTGCCGCTTTGGCACGGGAACTGTTGTGGAATGCCGATTGGCCGCTGCATGCTGCCCGTGATCTCGGCATGGATCCGTTTAAACTGCAAAATCGCGAATATGCACACCGTCTGGAAATCCGCCGCAACCATGAAAGCTTGACCATCAATCAAGGCGGCGCGGAAACCAAAGCAGCGTTTGAGGCCTTACTTGGGCCGTCAGCTTAAGGCGACAATTTGACCAGGATTACGTCGCCGACGCGGCGCACGGACCCGGCCCGGGGCCACACCGGCATCTGCCGATAGACCGCGGCAAATGCCGGCCGGCGGGCATTGGCGAGTGACACAAACTGATGGTAGCCGATTAAATTCATTAACCGCACCATGCGATGCGGCGAGCCGCCATCCCACTCAAAAAAGGAGGCGCCGGCGGGGGTTGTCGGCACCATCGGGTAAACCGATTGGGGAGCGATAAAGCCGTTAATGTCGATCCGGATAGGGTTTGGAATATCGTTTCCAAGCGCTTGCATCGACCGCATTTTTATTTCCATCGCCAGGTTTTGATCATGCTTCAAAATCGACCAGGCCCGGGCATGGACGGTTGCTTGAACAAAAATACCGGCAATTGCGATAAGCGCCGCCAGAACCAAGAAACCGCGTTTTGCAGGGCCCATGTTGACATGCCTGTGGGCGAGAAATAGCATTAACCAAACCACCAAAGGTGCAGCCATAAAAGTACGCAGTGGCAACTGCCCGCCGGTCAGCAGATTAAGGCCCATGGGGGTGACGAAAATTAGGCCGATAAGCAGGCCGACAAGTAGCCGCCGGTTGCTCGCCGTGATCAGCAAGCCGGCAATCGCTGCCAGCAGCGCACCACCGAAGACATAGGCGGCAGAACCAAAAGCCAGCCAATTGGTGACATAGATAGCGATTAACTGGGTGCCGGCGGCAGCGACTATCGCCGCCGGATCGGCAAAAAAGGCTGATGCTTTAAAAAAGCTGCCGACATAGGGGGCGGTTTGCTTGTCGAAGCCAAACATAAAAATTTGCAGGATCAGGTACCAAAGAATGACGGCCCCAATGGCAACTCCGGCGAAGCGGCCGGCAAGCCGCAGTATTTCCCGGATTTGGCTGCCATGCAGCAGGCGATCTGTGGCGACACCAAGGCCGATCACCAAAAAATAGAAAATAAAACTTTGGTAGGCGCCAATCGCGAAGGCCATCAACAAACTGGCCAGCAGCCAATTTCGTGCGGTCTGCAGGGGTGATTTATGCTGCGCCATCGTCAGCAGCCAGCCGGCAGCGGTGGCGGCCAGAATGCCAAAGCCAACAGGCAGCACGTTGATCAAGAATTCAAGCTGTGCATACCAAACCGGAAAAGCTGCAAAGGCCGCAAAGGCAATCAGCTCAAAGCCGCCAAGGCGGTCAACCTGCAGCATGCCTAAGAGCAGCAAATGCGCGCGCGCCAAAAGCATCGCAAAAACGATCAGCGGAGCGAACGGTAGGATGGGTTGATCCCAAATCAGATAACGAATCGCCGCATGGCTCCAGCGACCCAGGTTGATTAAGGAGTCGTTTGCTGAAAAAGCGTAATACTCCTCGTCGATCGACAGATTAAAATTGCTGAGCTCAAAGCTATAGATCAGCAAGCAAAGGGCCACTAAGCAGACCCAGGCAACAGCGGCGTTGCGGTTGAGATCGATTGCTCCGAAATGTGCCGTCATCATCTATCGACGCTTCCCAATTGCGGCCTTCAGCAGTATTTTTTTGCCAAGCTTCACGTTCGCGTTCATCGGATCGCCCACAATTTACGGCTAATTCATGCTACGCTCTTTACCATTCTGCAAGTATCACGTGAGCAAGTGAGACATCAATGTCGTTGATTTCGATTATTGTTCCAATGTTCAATGAAGAAGCAGCAATTGCTGACTTTTTTGCCGAAGTGCAACCGATCATGGCGGCGCTTGACGTTGATTATGAGATCATTTGTATCAATGACGGCAGCAAAGACGCCACCGCTGGGCAGCTTGCGGGGGTTTATCACGATCACCCAAAGACCGTTCGGGTACTGAATTTATCCCGCAATTTCGGCAAGGAAGCAGCCTTAACCGCAGGCTTAGATCTGGCGCGCGGCGATGCCGTGATCCCGATGGATGTGGATCTACAAGATCCGCCGGAGTTGATTCCGACCTTGATCGCAAAATGGCGCGAAGGCTTTGACGTTGTCCATGCGGTGCGCACCTCTCGGGCCAGTGACCAATGGCTGAAACGCACGTCGGCGCGCTGGTTTTATTGGCTGATCGGACAACTGACAGATGTTGAAATTCCTGCCAATGCCGGTGATTTCAGGCTGATGGACCGTAAGGTCGTTGATGTGATTTGCCAAATGCGCGAGCGTGATCGCTTCATGAAAGGGCTGTTTGTATGGCCCGGATTTCGACAGGTCAGCATTGGCTATCAGCGCCGTGAGCGCGCCAAAGGCAACACCAAGTTTGGCTATTGGCGGCTTTGGAATTTCGCTTTATCCGGCATTACCGGGTTTAGCACTATCCCGCTTCGGGCCTGGACTTATTGTGGATTTATCATTTCGATGGTGTCGTTTTTCTTTGCCGCCTATCTGATTGTCCGCACCTTGGTTTTTGGCGTTGATGTGCCCGGATATGCATCATTAATGGTCACCTTGCTGTTTTTCAGCGGCTTGCAAATCACCGGTATTGGCATTTTGGGGGAATATATCGGCCGGATTCACGGCGAGGTGAAGCGGCGGCCTATTTATGTGGTCGACAGCTATCTTGGGCCGCAATTGCCGGCAGCCGAAAACAGCGCCGTTATTCTTCCTGGCGCCGCTCGGCCACGGCCTCACGATGGGTGATATAAGCCGTGGCGGCGAAAATCACCGCGCCACCGATCCAGGTCCATAACGACGGGACCTCGCCAAACAGCCAGAAAGCAATGGCGGCAATAATCGGCAGGCGGACAAATTCAAAAGGTTGTACCTGGGTGACATCTGCGATGACCATGGCACGGGTGAAGAAAACATGACCAATGGTTCCGGCAGCGGCCAGCAGGAAAAGCCATAGCCACATCGTCTGGCTTGGCCAGGTCCAAAATGGAATTGCTGCAATCAAGGCAATCGGCGACTGCAGCAAAACCATATAGATGACCACACTTTCCGGACGTTCGGTGCGCGTCAGGGTTTTAACCACCAACAGCGTCATGGCCAGCAAAAACGCATTAACGATGGCCAGAATTGCCCCTGGTGATATAGCCTGGGCACCAGGTTGTAAGACAATAATGGTTCCCGCAAAACCAACGAGTAAGGCTGTGATCCGCCGCATACGAACCTGCTCATGCAACAGCAAGGCGGCCCCGACGGTCGCAAATAAAGGCGCACTGAAGCTCAGCGCCGTGGCTTCTGCCAAGGGGATCATGGTCAAGGCCATAAATCCGGCAAACATCGCACTGACATTTAAAACGGCGCGTAAACTCAGCATGCCCAAACGGTTTGTTTGAAGTGCGCCCAAACCCTGATGCCATAGCCATGGCAGCATCAGAATGACGGCCAGGAAATTTCGAAAAAAGACAATTTCAAAGGCATGCAGCTCGGTGCTTGCGAGCCGAATAAATGTGCTCATCAAGCTAAAGAAAACCATCGCTATGAGCATTAAAACGGCCGCTTTTAGGCTGGCGGAGAGGTGCATTGCCGGGCCTATCCGGTCAGACGGTTGCGGGCGATACGCTTCATGACGGCGCTGCAAGTCAACAGGGTTTGATCCTCACAAGCGATGGTGGCGGTTAAAAAACACATCGAGCCGGTTCGCCGGGTCACATCGGCACGGCCGGTAATAAGCCGATCAATGGTGCCGGCAGCGGCAAAGTTACTGGTAAGTGAAACCGTCACGGCCGCCTCCTCGGGGAAGCCGTGAACAGCGGTGCCGGCGATCACTAAGTCTGCAAATGTCATCAATAATCCGCCATGCAACTGACCGCGCGAATTGCATTGATGTGCTGTTGCCAGAAATGCAAACAGCAAACCGCCCTGCTCATCAGAGCGGCAGTAAAACGGCCCACAATTAGTCTCATGCGGGTCACTTGGATCAAAAACGCTGAAGCCACGCAACCGTGGATCACGTGTTTCGGGCGCAAGCAAGTGCAAGGCGTGGGTCGGGTCTAATGATTGATCGGGCATGCGCCGCCTCTTGGATGGAAGCTCAGAATATACCGCTTTCCAAGCCGACCGCCAGCGTCATTGCAAGTTCCCGGCAGCGCGGCGCGAAATGCTCGGAAAATTCACCCCGGCAAATGATTGGATCGGCAACAAGCCGCCAGCGCAAACCGGTGGTGATTGTTTGTATCGCCCGCTTGGTGCCGGTGCCGTCATGGCCGGCGCGGATGTAATAGCTGAACGCTTTACCCTGCGTGTGTGCCAGGCAGGGGTTATAGATGCGGTCGAAGAAATCCTTTAACGCGCCGCTCATATAACCAAGGTTCTCTGGTGTACCAAGCAACAAGGCGTCGGCGCCGAGAACCATCTCTGCGGTCACCTCAAACGGGCTATGGGCGGCAACCCTGACGTGATTTATCGCCGGATCACAGGCCCCGGCCACGGCGGCATCAAAAAGTGCGCGAGTATTCGGCGACGGCGCATGCGCCACAAGCAATAAGGTTTTCTCGGTCATCTGCCTTCGATGCCTTTCCTTGGGCAAGGCGTCAAGTGTCGGTTACGTATTTAAGGCTTGCGCCAAGGGTAGCGATTACCGCTATGCTGCGCTGCGGATCAATGATTGGAATGGGACAAACACCATGGGCTATAGCGCTTTCGATTTGACCGGTAAGGTGGTGCTGGTGACAGGCGGCAACAGGGGCATTGGCTTTGGGATGGCGAAAGCCATCGCCGAGGCCGGCGGCGATGTGGCGATCTGGGGCACCAATGCGGAAAAAACAGCTGCTGCCTGTGCGCAATTATCTGCCGATGGCGGTAACGTGATTGGGGCGCAAGTTGATGTTTCCGACGCCGCAGCGGTGGATCACGAGATGGACCGGCTGATTGCTCAATGTGGTCGCGTTGATGCTGTTTTCGCGAATGCTGGGATTGGCCGTCCGGCAGCATCTTTTTTAGATATCAAGGATGCTGATTGGCGGCGGGTGATGGATGTGAACTTGGACGGTGTTTATTTCACGTTACGTGCCGCCGCTCGGCATATGAAGGCCCGTGCCGAGGCCGGCGATGCCGGCGGCTCACTTGTCGGTGTGGCCAGTTTGGCGGCAATTGAAGGGGCGGCAGCCAATCAACATTATGCAGCAACCAAGGGTGCGGTTGTCTCAATGATTAAGTCTGTGGCGGTTGAATTTGCCCGCTATGGGATCCGCGCCAATGCTGTTTTGCCGGGATGGATTGCCACCGATATGACCGAACGCCACCAACAGAATGACCGGTTTGTGGCCAAAGTCTTGCCGCGGGTGCCGATACGGCGATGGGGCGAACCTGATGACTTCGGCGGCATGGCTGTGTATTTGGCCTCCGATGCGTCTCGCTATCACACCGGTACAACCAATCTCATCGATGGCGGCTATTCTGTATTCTAAAGCTCAGGAGCGTTCATGATCGCCCCCAAACAGCCAAAACCAGCGGCTTTTCTTGATCGTGATGGGGTTTTGAATCTCGATATCGGCTATGCCCATAGGCCGGATCAAATTAGCTGGGTGGTTGGCGCAAAAGCTGCCGTGCAACTGCTGAACCAGCGTGGTTATTGGGTTTTTGTCGTGACCAATCAGGCGGGTATCGCCCGCGGTCTTTACGACCAAAAAGCCGTGAACGATTTACATCTGTGGATGGCAAGTGAAATGCGGCAGGCCGGCGCTGTTATTGATGATTTTCGGTTTGCCGCCTTTCATCCTGATTTTGATGATGGCCGGTTTTCGGCGCAGTCAGACTGGCGCAAGCCGGGCCCTGGAATGATTTTAGATTTACAAGCGCATTGGCCGGTCATTCAGGATGGTTCGTTCTTGATTGGCGACCGTGACAGTGATGTCGCTGCTGCCAAAGCAGCTGATTTGCCCGGATTTCTTTTCGACGGTGACGATCTGCTTGCGGCCATAAAAAATATTTTACGGCAATTAGATAGCGCAAGTGTGGCGGTGGAAAGCCCCGATAACCGGCACAAATGATGCTGTTGCCATCCTCTGTAGGCTTGAGCCGTTAAAACAATCAGGCTAGGCTTTTCGGCAAGCGGCGCACTGTTCAGGTGCAAAAGCCGTCATCACGCACAGGAGGCCCTGCATGAATTTGCTTTTCACACCGCTCGACAGCACCCTCGGCGCACGCGTCACAGGCGGACGAATTGCCGATTTTACGGAAACTGAATGGACCCAAGTGATCGATGGTTTTCACACCTATGCAGCATTGGTTTTTCCTGACCAACATTTGACCCCAGAGGAGCATGTGGCCTTTGGTAAGCGGTTCGGTGAGATTGAATGTCTGCGCCCGGGACAGCCGTATGTGGCGGTAAGCAATCTGACCCCTGACGGCGAGATCATGACGCCGAAGGAGAAACGCTATCAGACCCTGCGCGGCAATGAAGGCTGGCACACCGATAGCACTTATATGCCGATTTCGGCCAAAGCCTCGGCCTTGGCGGCGGAAGTCGTCCCGGCCGAAGGCGGCGAAACAGAATTTGCAGATATGCGCGCCGCCTATGATGCTTTAGATGCCGATACCCAAGCTGAGATCGCTGATTTAGCGGCCTATCACTCCCTATATCAATCGCAAGCAAAAGCAGGTTTTGTTTTCAAAACCGGCGAAGCCTATGGCTACCATACCGATGGCGCGCCGCTGCGGCCTCTGGTGAAAGTCCATCCTGTCACCGGCCGTAAAGCACTGTTCATCGGCCGTCACGCCTACCGCATCCCCGGCATGTCGGATGCTGACGCCGCAGCCTTACTTGATGATTTATTGACGGCGGCGTGCCAAGCACCGCGCACCTATCTGCACCGCTGGCAGCCGGGGGATATCATGGTTTGGGACAACCGCTGCGTACTGCACCGTGCTTGCCCATATGATTACCAACAGCCGCGGGTGATGCGGCATGTCAGGATTGCAGGCGAGCCGCAGACAGAATGCGGCATTGGCGCAATCGCTGATGAGCGGGCGGATGGTTATGCGCCAAGCCCTGCGGCCCACTGAACGCCGTTAGGTTGTGTCGCTGCCGGCCGATGGGGGTTGGTTGACTTCGGCCGCCGGAAGATCATCGAACGAAGCGAAATTCATCTGGTAAAGACGCGCGTAAAGGCCAGGCTGCGCCATCAATTCGCTATGGCTGCCGGTCTCAATGATGTGCCCCTCTTGCAACACGATGATCCTGTCCGCATCCCGGATCGTCGCCAAACGGTGGGCGATAACCAAGGCAGTGCGGCCTTTCAGCAGGCGTTTCAGCGCCTTTTGAATCTCTAATTCGGTATAGCTGTCGATGCTTGCGGTGGCTTCGTCCAGGACCAGGATTTGCGCATCGGCAACCAAGGCGCGGGCAAAACTTAATAATTGCCGTTGGCCGTTTGAGAGGTTTGCGCCGCCCTGTTCAAGCACCGTGTCATAGCCATGCTCAAGGCGTTGGATAAAATGATCGGCGCCAACGGCGATGGCGGCATTGACGATATCTTCGTCGCTGGCATCTGCCTTGGCATAGCGGATATTCTCCCGAATGCTGCTGGAAAACAGAAACGGTTCCTGCAAAACCATGGCGATATGCCGTCCCAGAGCGGCTTGGGTCAGTTGCCGCACGTCATGGCCGCCAATCGTGATGCTGCCTTGCCATACATCGTAAAACCGATGCACCAGCGCCGTTGTGCTGGTTTTTCCGGACCCTGTCGGACCGACAAGCGCGACTGTCTCGCCGCTGTTCACTGTGAACGAAATATTCTTTAAAATCGGGTGCTCGGGATTATAGCCAAAAGTCACATTGTCAAAGCGAATGGTTCCATCAATGGTTTTTGGGTCGGCGGCCGACGGGCTATCGGCGACATCGATATCAACGTCAATGACCTCAAAAATACGCTGCCCGGCAGCCATCGCTCGCTGCATGATGCTATATTGAATGGTTAACGAGCGGATCGGGTCAAAAAACCGCTGCACATAGAATATAAACGCCACCATCACCCCAATATCGACGGCCTCGTCGAGCACCATCGCACCGCCAACGACAATCACGATGGCCATGGCGCTGCCTGTTAAGCTGTCGACGATCGGGATCATGATATTGGTATAGGCCGAGGCTTTTAGATGGGTTTGAAGATTGCGCGTCGCCTTTTCGTCAAACAGTTCGGCATTGAGTTTTTCGCGGTTAAGTTCTTGGATTGCGCGGATCCCATGGACGTTTTCAGCTAAAGCGCCGGTGGCCGCGCTGCTGGCCTCGCGTGCATCCATGAAGGCCCGACGTGCCAGCGGTAGCCAAATAATCCGCACCAAAAATAACAATGGCACCACCGATAGGGTCAAAGCCCCAAGAGCAGGATCAAGCCACAGCAAAACGCCGACAATGCCAAACAGCAAGACAATGTCACCGACCGCGAAAATCGACGATTCCAAAAACTCCTGTAAGGCATAAACATCGCCCTGTAAGCGCGACATCAAGCGGCCAACTTCGGTTTTGTCCATGAATGACAGTGAGACGATTTGCAAATGTGCGTACATTGCGCGGCGTAAATCAAACAGCAGGTTTTGGGCGGTTTTGCCGACAATGGTTTCCATCAAATGATTGGCCGCATAATTTGCCACCACGACCATGATCAGGCCGGCAATTAACCAACGCAGCAAGACCGCATCACCACCGGCAGCACCGCCGCCAAGGGCATCATCGATGACCGCACGGATCACCAAGGGGATCGACAGCTGCGTCAGGGTAAAGGCCAGTACGGCAAGCATGCCAACGGCAATGCGCCGACGGTACGGCATGACATATTGCAAGAACCGCGTCACCACCCAGCGATCAAAGACCTTACCGAACAATTCTTCATCTTGACTGATTTGCGAGCCAACCACCGCAAGGGGTTCCGATGCGGCTTGTGACCGGGTCGTGGTGTCGGCTGCTTTTGACCGGGCGCTCATGACACTGCCTTGCCGCTATCGCTGCCGCCGGCTTGCAGGTTATATAACTGCCGATAGCGGCCATTCAGCGCCATCAGGCTGTGATGATTGCCGCGTTCGACGATCTGACCATCCTCCAGAAAAAGAATTTCGTCGGCCGCCATCAGCGAAGACAATCGGTGGGCAATGACGATTACGGCCCGATCTGCGGTGAAACTGCTGAGGGCATCACGGATGCGATGCTCAGTGGCGGCATCAATCGCCGCCGTCGAATCATCAAAAACAAGCACCCGTGCATCGGGCAAAATCGCCCGTGCGATTGACATCCGTTGGCGCTGGCCGCCGGACAGTGACACCCCGCGTTCCCCGACTAAGGTGCCGTATGCACTTGGTAATCCTTGAATGTAATTGTGCAGCTGCGCTGTTTGCGCGGAATGGGCAATGTCTCTGCGGCTTGCATAGGGGGCACCATAGGCAAGATTATGGTTGATTGAGGCGGTAAACAGGAACGGGTCTTGTTGAACAATCGCCACGGCCTGTCTGAGCGAGGCCAAGGTCACCTGCCTGATATCCTGACCGTCGACGGTAATCATGCCTTGTTCGACATCATAAAACCGCCCAAGCAGTTGGACCAATGATGATTTGCCTGATCCGGGCGGGCCAACAATGCCAAGCATTTTCCCTGGATGCACATCAAAGCTGATGTCTTTAAGGGTTGTCTGATTGGCGGCCTGATTGGGATAACGAAAGCTAACGCCGTGAAATCGAACGGCACCCTTTCCAGGTGCCAGCGGCACCGCGTCATCGGCATCAGCAATCGATGGTGTCAGGTCAAGAACATTGAACAAACGCCCACCACAGGTTGACGCTCGGGCGATGGAATTAATCATCCAGCCGATCTGCCGAACCGGCATTTGTAGGATCAGCATAAAGGCCAGAAACTCAGCCAACTGCCCCAATGTTATGTCACCGGCCAAGACTTTTTCGCCGCCAACCCAAAGCGTTAATGCCATTGCCAAAAAGTAAACAAAGGTCATTTGCGTGGTTGAGTGAACAAACAAATAAACCCGCCTGGTTGCTGTTTTCAGGGCGTCATTTGAAACGCCATCAAACCGGCTAAGCTCATGTAATTGAGCCGCAAAGGCCCGGACCACACGAATGCCGCCAAGGTTTTCTTCCATGATCTTGGTCAGTGTCGACATTCGGTCCTGAAGTTCCAGCCAGGTATCGCGCAGCTTCAGCCGCGCCAGTGAGGCACGAATGCCGACGATCGGCACAAACGATAGCGCGACCATGCCGAGGACCGGGTCTTGGTTGATTAAAATCGCCGCGCCGCCGCCAATTAGGATGCTTAAGAAGAAAATTCTCAGAATGCCGGTATCCGTCCATAACCTGACACCTTCAATATCAAGAATGCCGCGCGTCATTAGATCGCCGGTATGCACACGGTCGTGCCATGACAAGCTGAGCTGCTGCAATTGCCGGTAGTAGGCCATGCGGAGGTCATAACCGATCAATTGGCCGACAGCTTCACCTTGATAATTTTGCATCATCGTTGCAAGGCCGCGGCCAATGGTGACCACCAGCAGCAACATGGCGGTGGCAAATAACGCGGCCTCGGCCTCGGCACGAGAGGTGACACCGCTCACCGCGCCACCCAGCAACCCTTGCGCCTGATCAACGGCCTGACCGATGTATTGCGGCATTAACAGCTGCAAATTGGCAGCTATAATCGTGGCAATAATGGCCAGCGCCATGCGGCCGCGGTACTTAAAAGCCATGACTGTGATTCGCCGCAAGACGTTGGTATCAACTTTTGACACCTGGATGTTATAGTCAATGGCACCTGCACTGGCGGCCGGCGCACCTTGCGGTGACGGTTGGCTCATGGGTGTATCCGAAATGAATAAAGATAATCTCGTTATATCAGCAGATTTGGTGTTTGGCAGTCAGTATCGGGCAGCCCTTGTCCTGCTTACGGCCAGCTTGACCGGCGCTGCCGTTTGCGGCCATGAATGCGGCCCGGGGCTTGCTCGATTCGCAGGTTAGCATTTATGCTAACCGCCTTACCTTTTGGAGTTTCCTTAATGACCCACCCCTTATTGTTCAGTCCGCTTGAAATCCGCGGGATCACCGTCCCTAACCGAGTTGTGATCGCGCCGATGCATCAATACGCTGCGATTAAAGGTTTTCCGACAGATTGGCATTTGATGAACATTGGCCGTTTCGCGGCAGGTGGGGCTGGATTGGTGATGGTTGAGTCAACCAAGGTTGAGCGTCGAGGCTGCGGCACGGTCGGCGATCTTGGTCTATGGCATGATGACTTCATTCCGCATGTTGCTCGCTTGGCCGAATTTATTCGCGCCCAAGGTGCCGTGCCGGCGATTCAATTAGGGCACAGTGGCCGCAAGGCGCGTCGCTCGCGGCCATGGGAAGGCGGCAAACCGCTGACCGCCGAAACAGCCAATGTTGATGACTGGGATGATTGGGAGCTGGTGGCACCAAGCGCCGAGAGTGATCCTGGGGACCCCAGACCGCGTGCTCTTGGGGTGGAAGAAATCGCTGACCTGGTTGTTGCCTGGGGGGCCGCGGCGCGGCGCGCTGATGCTGCAGGTTTTGACGTGCTCGAGATCCACGGCGCCCATGGCTATTTGCTGCATCAATTTTTATCGCCTGTGGCGAATCGCCGGAATGATGGCTATGGCGGCTCCGAAGATAATCGGATGCGGCTGGTGACCGAAGTGATTGAAGAAGTGCGGGCCAATTGGCCGCAACACAAGCCGTTGTTTTTGCGGCTATCTGTTGAAGATGACGCCGGTTGGGGACCGGAAGAAAATGTCCGTCTTGGCCGCCGCGTTAAAGCCTTGGGTGTTGATGTGATTGACTGTTCGTCAGGCGGTATAACCGGAGCGCCGGTGGTCAGTGCCGGACCGGTCAGCTATGGATACCAAGTTCCCTATGCACATAAATTGCGCGATGAGGCCGATATCAAGACCATGGCAGTCGGTTTGATTGTCCATGCCGATCAAGCTGAGAAAATCTTGCAAGATGGCCGCGCCGACCTGATCGCCATCGCCCGCGAAGCCTTGCATAATCCGAACTGGGCCTATGATGCGGCGATTAAATTGGGCATCAACAGCCCGGAAGATCTGTTGCCGCCGCCGATGCGCTACTGGCTTGATAAGCGCTCACGCTGGGTTAAGGATGTGACCCCGTCAACGCTGATTGCGGGCATTGACGGGCCATCAGCCTAGCGCCTGAAGATTATGATTGGCTGCCAAGGGTGTCGCAGATAGCGGCAAAAACATTTTCAAACATGGCGGTCGTTAGCCGGCCGGTATTGGTGTTATAGCGCGAGCAGTGATAGCTATCGAATAACACCCGGCCATCGGGTAACAGATGCCGGTTACAATGGCCGAACGGGTAGTCGGCCTTGCGCAAGCCAAGGGAGGTGAGCACAGCCCCATGCGCCAAGCCGCCAAGGGCTAATATGACTTGCTTTGCGTCAGCTAACTCGGCGATTAAAAACTGTCGGCAGGCTTTTGCCTCGGCGCCGATCGGTTTGTTTTCCGGGGGCACACAGCGCACCGCATTGGTGACACGGCAATTTATCAGCGCCAAGCCATCGCTGGCGGTTTTGCCATATTGGCCATCGCTAAAACCAAATTTAGCAAGCGTCTGATATAACAGGTCACCGGCGTAATCGCCGGTAAATGGCCGACCGGTGCGATTGGCACCGCGCAGCCCGGGCGCTAAACCAACAATTAAAAACGGGCTTTCAGCAGTCCCGAAAGACGGCACAGGGCCGTTGTGCCAGTCGGGAAAAGCCTGCCGATTAGCGTCACGAAAGGCAACCAACCGGGGGCAAAGTTGGCAATCAATGCGTGGCGCGTTGAGCGCCCTTGCTGTGGTTTTCATCACTTACGCTGTACAGGATTACGTCGCGGCTCTGTCGTCGTCTTCGTCATCTTCAATGAAATCATATTCGTCGAC
>MDTB01211203.1_pt1 | contig 22621 bp, 25 predicted proteins | sample 811161 | NCBI WGS metagenome assembly MDTB01 (sample SAMN05326650, study PRJNA326480) | marine metagenome | isolation source: seawater | place: Mediterranean Sea | collected 2009 | reverse complement strand
TATTAAAAACTTTGAGGATCTATTTATTAATAATTCTTACAGTAATGCTATTTTGCTTGTTAAAAGAAGTAAAAACTTTGAGGTTAGATCAGGGTTTCTAAATGATATATGTGATGAAATTTCTTACAGTAATGCTCATGGCGATATTTTAATTTATTAGTATTTTATGAAATTAATAAAAGACAATTAGGATATCAAATATTTGTTTTGGCCATTTATACTAAAATGAAGTAAGGCTAAGTGGTTTGCCCCAATCTGTAAAACAAGGGGTCAGCAGTTCGATTCTGCTTCTGGTCACCAATTGAAAAAATATATTAAAAAAAGAAAAAAGCTCTATCAATTCCTCATCAACTTTAGAGAACTATTAAGAATTTTTTACAATGTTAAAACCAGAAGTAGATACTTATGGAATCTAAGAGATGGTGATAATAAGGCTTCATTAAATTATCCAATAAAACAAGAATCTATTGTTTTTGATATTGGAGCCTACAAGGGGAGTTTATCAAAAAAAGTTTATAAAAAATTTCAATGCCAGCTTTATTTATTTGAACCATTAAAAGAAGAATATGAATATTTGAAACAATATTTTAAAGACAACATAGAAGATGTTAAAGTTTTTAACTTTGGATTATTAGATAAAGATCAAGAAATGTATTTTTCCGATATTTCTGGTGCATCGAGTATCTTTGAAAGACCTGAGGGAAGTTTATCAATAAACGTAAAAATGAAATCTTTCAAATCTTTTGTAGAAGAAAACTCTATAGAAAGTATTGATTTGATGTATATAAATATTGAAGGAAGTGAATATAAACTTTTAAATGAAATTATTGATTCTGGGTATATTGAAAATATAAACTTTTTACAAATTCAGTTTCATACTTTTGTTAATGACTCAACAGAGCTAAGACGCTTAATTAGAGAACAGTTACGTAAAACGCACAAGTGTATTTTTAATTATCCATTTTTATGGGAATCATGGCAGAAAAAAAACATTACAAAAATTAAATAAATTTATCAAAAAAAACTATTTTTAATATTGTTTAATAAAATATGAGAGTATATGAATTATTTAAAAAATAAAAGCAACTTGTATTATGTTGTATATTTAGTAATAATAATTAATTTTCTTATTAACTTTTATAATTCTTATAAAAACTCAACATATTCAAATTTTAATTATTATGATTTAGCATCTTCTTTATTACTATTTCTCTTTTTATTACTTATGGGTGTGCTTTTAAAAGACATATTGAATCTTCCATATTTTTCTACAGGGATTATTACATATTTGTTAAGCTTTTTTGTTTCAGATAACATTATTTTATTCTTTTATACAGATTTACAGACTTCTCAATTATTTATTATTGTGAATATTTTTTGGTTATTTATAGCTGTTTCAAAGCAAAAATTTAATTTATTATTACTGATCACCTTGGCTTATTTATTTTTAAACCAATTTACTTCTTATTTTTATGAAAAATTAAACATGAATAAAAACATAATTGGAGATGTAAAAGACGTACTCTTTCCACATGTTAAAAATATTTATGAAGAGAGTTACTTTTTCTCTATAAATAACTCAATGGCAGATGGGTATCCTCAGTTAGTTGCATATTTGCAAGCGCTACTTAATAAAATATCGAATTTTAATAACGATTTTGATAATTTAGCGCTGTCAGTTAATGTTCTGTTTTTTTTAACGATTCTTTTAATATATGAATTAGAATTAAAAAAAATATCAAAATTTACTCTAATAATTCTTTACACTTCATTGATTTATAACAGTGAATGGCTGAAAATATTATTTGTAGATTCTTTAATGACTGAGGGCATGGTGAACTATTTGTTTTGTACGTTATTGGTTAGTCTATCTAAACAAATGACTCAAAAACAAAAAAATCAAAGCTTAATATTTTTTCTTTTAGGAATAATGTATTTCAGCAAACAATTTCTAAGCACGATTGCATTGTTAATAATATTATTTTATTTGTTAAATAAGAGCACAAGAAAATATGCAATTTATGGACTATCTGGACTTATTATCAAAGAATTAAGCTTATATTTTCATTTTAAAAATATAACAAGAAACTACCATTTAAGAGATGTAGATTTTTTAGACACAATACAAGATTTAATACTTTTAAGAGATGTGAAATTAGAAAATATTTTAATAATTATAAAAAATTTATTTCTAGATAAGCCCATTTCAATATTAATGATTTATTTCTTTATATTGTTTATACTCTATTTTTTTAAATTTAGATTTTTAAACAAAGATATAAATTTATATACATCTTCAATTTTAATAAATTTAGTATTTGTATTTATTTTATATATTTCAATTTGGAGGAATATGGAATTAGAGTCACCCATTAGATTTATATTAAGCTTTTTATATTTACTACTGGTAACTCAATTTAAGTTTATAGATAAATTAAGTAATTCGAAATAAAATTTAAAAGAAACAAGGTAAAATATAGATGACCAGAATGGTTTCCCTACGGCTGAATACGAGGGGTAGGCAGTTCGATTCTGCTTCTGGCCACCAATGAGAGATTTAAATCAAATTTATCAAAATTATATTTATTACTGCGACAAAGGTGATAGAAGTAGTGTTCAAAAATACGGACATTATTATATTGAAAAATATGAATATCACTTTTCAAAAAAGCGCTTAAATGCAAAAAATGTTTTAGAAATCGGCACTATGTCTGGTGCAAGTGCACTAATGTGGTCAGATTATTTTGAGAATGCCAATATTTATACTCTTGATAGAGACCATCCTTCTGATAATTCAAGATGGCCAGATTTTTTTCCACCTGTAAATATGGATTTTGTTGAAAAAATTGAAAACTCTACAAAAATAAATTTTATCCAAGGTGATGCATATGAAAAAAAAGTTTTAAAACAATTAAAAGATATTCAGTTTGACATTGTTATAGATGATGGTTTTCACTCTTTTAAAACAATGAAGTACTTTATTAAGAATTATTTTAAATTATTGAAATCAAATGGAATTGGTGTAATTGAAGATATAGGACTTGATGGTATTGCAACTATTGAAAAGCTAAAAAAAGTTATAAAGAGAACAAGATTAAAGGGAGAAATTTTTGAATATGATTTTGATAATGATTTAAATTATCACATATCTAGAGCCAAAAATACAAAACCACACGATAAGATGATTGTATTTGAGTTAGAAAATAAATAATATTAGCACGCTTTTAATAACTTCACAGTTGATAACTTTGCGAAATAAGTATTTAAATTAGTTTATAATCTAAACATGAAATCTTTAGTTTTAGGAGCAGGTGGTTTTATAGGCAACCATATGGTAAATAGATTAAAATCTGAAAATCATTATGTGGTAGCAGTAGATTTAAAAAAACCAGAATTTAGTGATTCATTAGCGGATGAGTTTTATGAACTAGACCTAACAATAGATTCAAATTTTCACTCTCTTTTTGACCAACACACATTCAATGAAATATACCAATATGCTGCAGACATGGGGGGAGCAGGCTATATATTTACTGGAGACAATGATGCTGATGTAATGTATAACTCAGCCAAAATAAATTTAAATATACTAAATGCATTAATCCAATATCAAGATCCAACAAAAACAAAAATATTTTACTCAAGTTCAGCGTGTGTTTATCCTGAAGAAATTCAAATGGACAACAAAGATATAAGTTTGAAAGAAGACTCTGCATATCCTGCAAATCCAGATTCAGAGTATGGGTGGGAAAAGTTATTTTCTGAGAGATTATATTTAAGTTTTTATAAAAATCATGGCCTAAATGTTAAAGTAGCGCGTTTTCATAATATATATGGTCCGTTGGGAACATGGACTGGTGGCAAAGAAAAAGCTCCTGCAGCTATTTGTAGAAAAGTTTCAGAAGCAAGCTCTCTAAATAATTTCGAGGTAGAAATCTGGGGAGATGGATTACAAACCAGATCTTTTTTATATATTGATGATTGCATTGAGGCAACAAGAAGATTTATGAATTCAGATTTTAATGGGCCAATAAACATTGGGTCAGAAGAAATGGTTTCTATTAATGAATTAGCTAAAATAGCTGGTGAAATTTCAGGTAAAAATATTTCTTTAAAACACATTGACGGACCTCTGGGTGTTAGAGGTAGAAATTCAAATAATGATCTTATAAGGGAAACTTTACTTTGGAATTATAAATTTAGTTTAAAACAAGGAATATCTGAAACTTTTAAATGGATTGATGAACAGGTAAACTCTTTAAAAAAAAGTTGACCAGATAGATGTTTCTTCGAACTTTTATATAATTTTATGCTGATAAATTTAATAATTCGGTTCTATGGTGAAATTAAAATTTAAGGATTGTATGATTAACTCGATATTGAATCTGTTTAAGATTTATTTAGGTAATTATATTTACTATTAGAATACACACATGAGCAAATTTATAGTAACAACAACAATTCAGCCTCCTACCGAAGCAACAAAAAAATTTTCACAAATGGATGGGTGGAAACTAGTAGTTGTGGGAGACAAAAAAACACCGCATGATGAATATAAAGAAATTAACTGCATCTATCTTTCCCCAGATGATCAAGAAGATCTTAGTAAAAAACTCTCTGACTCTATTGGTTGGAATTGTATACAAAGAAGAAATATGGGTTTTTTATATGCTTACTTAAATGGTGCCGAAATATTAGCAACTGTTGATGACGACAATATTCCATATGAGCATTGGGGACAAAACCTGTATGTTGATCAAGATTTAGAAGTAATGATTTATGAATCTGAAAATGGTTATTTCGATCCCTTAAGCGTAACAGTTCATAACGAACTGTGGCATAGAGGATATCCAATAGAAATGGTTCCAACTAAAAATAGTATAAAAGAAATAGGAGTGTTAAAAAGGAAAGTCTTAGTTCAGGCAGACCTTTGGGACGGAGATCCTGATATTGATGCTATTTGTAGGTTATCAAAAAAACCAGAAGTAAAATTTGAAATTAACAAACCATACGCAAGTACACAATTTAGCCCATTTAATAGTCAAAATACTTTTTTAAGTAGAGAGACGATTCCTTATTACATGATGTATCCAAATGTAGGAAGAATGGATGATATATGGGCATCATACACTGTCCAGAAACAGTTTCCCAATTCCGTAATTTATAATAAGGCTTCTGTATATCAGGAGAGAAATGAACATGACATAGTGCTTGACTTGGAAAAAGAAATTATAGGCTATCGAAATACCTTAAGATTCCTTGAAGGAGAGTATGAATTATCTGAGGATGTTCTTAAGTCTTACAGTATTTATCAAGAATCATTTAATTAATTTAATCCAAAAATTTGTGCTTGATTGATTTATAGTGATATTGATTAAATCCAGCACTTAAAAGTTTACCGTCAACATTTTTTTTAAACTTTAGTTTATTTTTATCTAATAAGTTTATTTTTAAACTATTTACTTTTAAAAATGAAAAAATAAATTCCTCAACATTAAAAGCTTCATCTTTATATTTATAAATATTTTCATCCTTTAACGCATGAAACATATTATTCATAAACAAAGTCATAATTTTTTTATTGCTAAGAAAAAATTTATCATTTATATGATTGTTGTATATATTTTGTTGAAAGCAATTAAATTCATTTTCAACAAATCTTACATTTTTTGTTTTTACTGGTTTTAAATCAGGTCTGTATCTTACGATAAAATCATATTCTTTCTTAACAACATCATTAAACCAATTTATTGAGTCACTATAATCCTTTAGTTGCTTCAACCATCCGGAGTTTTCTCTAGGTAGTTGAGAATCAATATTTACAGAACGAGGATTATTAAAAAGCTTATTATATCGAGTGAATTCTTTCATATTTATTTCGTTATCATTCACAAGTTCAAAATTTTTTATAGCCAAGTTTCTTAATATTTTAAAATGCTCTCTTGTATCAAGGGTATAAGCATAAATATCAAAATTTTTAAAAATTTTATTTAGATATTTGATATTTGTTTCAAAAGTTCTTAAGTGCCCTGTAATTAATATTGCAAAGTTTTTCTTCACAATCTTATTTTATTTCATTATATTTGGTATACATATGAATTTATTAGTTTATCCTTTATATTTAATCAACAACAATAAAGAACACTATGATACTCATAAAGAAATAGTGGAATTAAATATATCATATATTAACAAGTTTCAATCAGTTGATGACATTATGGTTATCGGGAAACCAGTAAATAATTGGGCTGAGATGATTAATGATTTGATGGAAAATATCAATAATTTACTAAAGAAAAAAAACAATATAATATTGTGTGAAGCTGATAATTTTATAGTCGAAGATTTTAAAGAAGTATTTTCTTTAGATAAATTTACATTATTCGCTTTATGTAATAACGGATCAAAAATAGATAAAAGCTTACCTGGAGGAGAGTATCTTAATGCTGGATTTGCTTATTTTCCTTTTAAAAATTTTGAAAAATACTTCAACTTCCAAACTTTACATGAAGATGAATCTAGTAAAACATCATTAATTTATGAAAAACAAATTAATGATATCTTTTATTCACAATTTAATTCACATATAGAAGGATTAAATTACATAAATGAAAATATTGGATTTTCAAAATACAACTGGAGAGGTCTTTTGTGTATAGATACTGACAGCAGATTTCTCTATAAAAACATGCCTATATCTTTTGATATAAAAAGTATACATTTTCTAAATTTATCACAATATATCCATAAAATTGAAGGATTTGACCCATTTTGGTATAGAAAATTTGTTGATGACTTAGTGAGTGGAAAAAGCAAAAAAATTGTAGTTTTAAAGATTTTATATCATTATTGGAAATTTGTAGACCTTAAAAAGTACAGAAAAAAATACAGACTTATTAAGTACTTTTATAAAATTTTATTTTCAAAATAATTTTTTAAAAGATAAGTTAAAGATTTAACATTTCTACAATTTCTACCCTTAAGCTATCTGGATCTAAGCAAAAGAATACTTTAGCAATTCCTTCAGATGACAGAACGGGCTTACTTAATACTTTTATATCATTATTTATTAAATGTTCGTATGTGAATTCAATATCTTCAACCCTAAGAGCAATATGGGGTAATCCAACATTTATAATTGGTAAATCAAATGGTTCCGTAGGGTGAGTTGGATACTCTAATAACTCAAGGACGGTCCCATCTTCCATTTTAAGTTTGATAAAATGAGCTTGGCCATTTTTTATATTTGTTATTTCATTTATATAATCTGAGTCATCATTAAATTCCTGTATAACTTCAAGTCCTAGTATATTTCTATAAAAATTGAGAGACTTTTCAATATTCTTCGTAATTATTCCGACGTGTCTAAATCCTATAACATGTTTTTTTTCCATAAAGTATCATAACGTAAATTATTAATTTGTTATCATATCACTTATGAGTAAATACGCCGAAATTATCTATCCTCTTGATGAAAATAATAAATATCCTGACAAACTTGCAGAATATTTATACAACAGATTTATGAAAAGTTATAAAAAAGAAAATTATAACCCCAAAATTTTAGATATTGGATGCTCTCGAGGGAACGCATTAAAAAATTTTGCAAAATTTGGTGACCTTGAATTATATGGAATCGACAGAAGAGAAGAAGAAAGTGAAGGGTTTATATTTAAAGAATGTAATTTAGAAGTTGAAAAAATTCCATTTCCAGATGATTCTTTTGATATTATCTATAACAAATCTGTTCTTGAGCATGTTTTTAATACTGAGAATTTTCTCACAGAGTCACTAAGAGTTTTAAAACCGGGCGGTATATTTATTGGTCTTACACCAGATTGGGCTGCACAAAGTAAAATATTTTGGGATGACTTTACTCACGTTCGACCGTTTACAAAAAAAGGCTTACGAGATGGATTAAATATTATTGGTTTTGAAAACGGGGAATGTGAATATTTTTATCAACTACCTTTTACATGGAAATATCCAAATTTAAAATTTATCCCTAAATTAATCGCAACCATTACCACTGATTCCATGAAGTGGAAAACAAAAGAACATAGAAATACTCGTGATAGAAAGTTAATAAGATTTTCAAAAGAAATTATGCTTTTATCTTATGCTACAAAGCCGTAAATTTAATTAAACCAATTAAATAAATCTTTGTGTTTATCGTCAACATAAACATCAGCTGTAGGTTTACCTAAATAAAGTTCGTGATATTTTACACCCCAACTTTTAAGTTGTGAAATTGTTTGCTCTTCCCAGTCTATTCCTGTGGTTGAGCCTCTTGCGGTATAAAAGATAATCTTATTTTCAGTCTCAAATAATTTATTAATTTTTTTTATCCTATTTTTATATGGACGAGCAAGAAGATATTCACCGTCTGTATTTGTGCATATAGTTCCATCAATATCAAAACAGTAAGTTTTCATTGTTCCCAGTATCTAAGTTTTTTTGCTATTTCAATTTCATTATCAGTGATTTTCTTTTTACCATCACCGTATACAGAATTAAATTTCCTTATCATATCAACTAAAGATTTAAACCCTCTTGGTTCAAGTGATGCTGATTGATCAGAGCCATACATTGACCTATCAAGTGTAATGTGTCTTTCAACCGCAACTGCACCTAAGACAACAGATATTAAACTAGGTGATACAGAGACTTCGTGTCCGGAGTAACCAATATTGAGATTGTACATGCTTTGTAAAGATTTAATAAAACTTAAATTCAAGTTACTTTCTGGAGAGGGATATTCAGAGTTTGTATGAAGCAACACTAAGGGACAGTCATTATTAGCAAATATTTTTACTAATTTATCAATTTGTGAAAGTGTACACATACCTGTAGATGCAAATGTCGGCTTTTTTTCTTGTGCAACGAAATCAACAAAATCAAGGTTTGTTGCCATAGCTGATGCAATTTTGTTTATTGGATGATTATATTTCTGAAGAAATATTTGACTTTCAACATCCCATGCTGATGCATACCAAATAATTCCAATTTCTTTGCAAAATTTGTCAATTTGATCATAATCATTCTCATTAAATTCTAAACCTAATTTTTGTTCTCTTTGAGTGCTTCCCCAGGGAGATTCTCTATATGTGTTTAGTGATTCTTCAGAATAAACTGTTTTGATTGTTCTTTTTTGAAACTTAACTGCATCAACGCCTATTTCTTTACTTTTTTCAATAAGCTCTTTGGCTATATTTAAATCACCATTGTGGTTTATACCAATTTCCGCTGTTATAAATATGTTAGATTTTCCAACTTGAAAGTTTTTATCGAAACAATCCATATCTATATACTAACTTTTTTCAAATCTATTACTATTTACTTATGAATACTTTAGGTTTTATAACTGGATCAAATGGATTTTTAGCCCAAAATGTAATTAAAGTTTTAGAGAAGTACTGTAAAAAAATTTATTTGATCGACTTAGCTTATAATGAAGATGAAGTAGAAGAGGGCATACTTCATAAAAAAAAGCTTGATATAACAAGTGAAAAAAATGTAGATACCTTTTTTCAAAACATCGATTTTCAATCTTTTGATAAGAGCATATTAGTTAATATGGCTGCAATAGATCACAAAGTAACTAAGCATGGAGCTGATTTTAAATGGAATATTGAAGAATCTAATGTAGAAAAATTACGTAAAAGCATAGAAGTTTCATTAATAGGAACATTTATAATTAGTAAATACTTTTGTACTAAATCAGTGAAAGATAATATTGAATCAAACATACTTAACTTTGCCTCAGACTTAAGTGTTTTGATTTCAAATGATTCAGTGTATGGAGAAAATAACCACAAACCAATTGATTATTCTATTTCAAAGCATGGATTGATTGGTTTAACCAAGTACTTCGCAGTTTATTACGCAAAAAATAATATTAGAGTTAACTCTATTTCACCTTCTGGCATAGAAAATGACCAAAATGAAGACTTTGTTGAAAAATATAGCATGCTTGCGCCAATTGGAAGAATGATAACATCAGAAGAAATAGAGGGTGCGGTAGAGTTTCTAGTCACTGATAAATCAAGCTTCATTACTGGACAAAATATAATTTTAGATGGAGGAAAGTCTCTTTGGTGAAATATGGATAAGAATAAAGTTGATGAATATTTGAATGAGTCATTGCTAGTTGCAAAAAAACAAATAGAAATGATAGATGAATTCATGGTTATTGCAGAGCAAATTACAAATAAAATGAAAAATGGTGGCACAATATTTTTCTGTGGAAATGGTGGCTCTGCAGCGGACTCTCAACACCTGGCAGCAGAATTGATTGGAAGATTTAAAAAAGACAGAAAACCATTAAAAGCTTTAGCTTTAACTACCGACACTAGCATTATAACTTCAAATGCTAACGATATTGGATATGAAACTATTTTTTCAAGACAAATTAGCGCTTTGGCTGAAAAAAAAGACATACTTGTAGCAATATCAACTTCAGGTGAAAGCCCATCTGTTTTAGAAGCTGTGAAAGAAGCAAATAAAATTGGACTATTAACAGTTGGATTTACGAAAATAGATAAAAACTCTTTAAGTAAATTAGCCAATTATTCAATTAAAGTTCCCTCAAACGAAACTGGAGTCATTCAACAAAGTCATATTACCTTTGGTCAGCTCCTTTGTTATTATTTAGAAGAGAACCTTTGTTAGGTGAAACCAACTTGAACACAATCTGTGTAATACCTGCAAGATCGGGATCCAAAGGGATTAGGGATAAAAATATATTAAATCTAAGAGGACATCCTTTACTAGGTTGGAGTATCGAGGTAGCAAAAAAGTCAAATTTAATAGAAAGAACAATAGTTTCTACTGACTCAGAAGAATACAAGGAAATTGCTTTAAGTTATGGAGCAGAAGTACCTTTTCTAAGGCCAAAAGAATTGTCCCAAGATAATTCAACTGATTTAGAATTTATGAAACATTTATTAATGTATTTGGAAAAAAATGAAAATTTACCAAAAATTGTCGTTCATTTAAGACCTACAACACCAGTAAGAGATTATAAGATTGTTGACAAAGCAATATTAAATTTTGATGCAAATAAATTTACATCTCTAAGATCCATTCACAAAATAAGTACTCCTATTGAAAAAATATTCAAACTTAATGAAAATCAAACCTTATCTTCTTTAAGTGATGATTTTGAAATTGATAAATTTAATGACCCCAGACAATCTTTTGAGAATGCTTATGAAGCAAATGGTTATGTAGATATTTTAAAAACAGAATTTATTTTAAATAACAATTTATTGCATGGTAATAATTGTCAAGCTTTTTTAACTGATAGAACTTATGATATTGATGAAAAAGAGGACTATGAAGATTTAGAATATATACTGACTCGAAAAGAGATTACTTTAGAAAGGTTGTTGTCATAGAAAATATTATTAAAAATAAAAATTGTTTTTTAACTGGAGCTACTGGGGGTTTAGGTGAATGCTTGGCAATGGAATTTGCTAAAAAAGGGTGTAATCTTTTTATCACGAGCACTTCTGAAAAGAAATTAAAAGATTTGGAAACAAAAATTAAAGATAAATACGATGTTAATGTTTTTTATAAAATTTCAGATTTTAAAAATACTGAATCCATTCAACAAATAGCTGATTTCGCATTAAGAAAATTTAAAAGTATAGATATATTAATAAACTCAGCTGGAGTTTTTGAACAAAAATCTATTGATAAAACAGATACAAAAGAATTTCAAGATGTATTAAATATTAATTTATTTGCTCCTTATTTTTTATCTAAAGTATTTAGTGAAGAAATGAAAAAAAAATTATGGGGAAGGATTGTAAATTTTGGTTCTTCATCTTCTTATAAAGGATTTAAAAACTCAACTCTCTACTGTATGTCAAAGCATGGATTAAGTGGGCTGTCAAAATCATTAGATGAGGAACTTTCAGAATATGGAATTAGAACTTTTGACATTTTACCTGGGTCTATAGATACCTCGATGGGCAGGAAAGATAAAAATCAAAATCATGAGACTTTTATTGAGCCTGAAAACTTAGCAAAATTTGTTGTTGATATTATGAATTACAATGAAAATTTTAAACTTTCAGAAATAAAGATTTTCAGATCGAAATATGAATAACTTTTTTAAAAAGTAGTTAATAAAAACAAATAACATAAAAAATATTTTTATTTTATATTTTTAACTTTCAATCTTTTAAAAATACATTGGTACGATTTAAATATAGACTCTAATTTGATTATTGAAAATCCTGTAATTCATCTCCATTGAGTTTCACCCTATTAAAATTAATGGTATTTATCGTATCAGTTGATATATTCATTTCAGTTAGATAATTTTTAAATATATTTTCGGCATTAAATCCACTAACTTTATGTTTCTGAATGTGAATATATAAATTTGAAAAAATATCCATATTTTTTGATGATCCAATTACAACTCTGTCATTTATACCACCAAAATGATGAAAATTTGCCGTAAAAATTTTTTCTTTATTAAGTGTTGTAAGATCTAGATAATTATTGTAGAAGAGTAAATCTGATCTACACCTTACAACCCAGTCAAATTTAGTATTATTTTTTATTTCGTACTCTGTTTTTAAACTATTTGATCGATAAATACCATACAATTGTTGCATATGTGCAATTTTTGCTTTTTTAAGGCTTCCAAACTTGTGTTTCACAGTTTCAAATTGCTTGTTTTTTAACTTAGTTTTTCTAATCTTGGGATCTTTTTCGATAACAACGGTTGCCTTTTTAAAATACTCTAAAAAATTATTTGAATTTTCATCATGTGGTACATGAGCAAAAGTTTGATACGATCCAAAACTTTTTTCTAGAAAATTAATTAAATTTTTATGAGTACGTTCCAAGGATCTTAATTGTCCCGAAAAACATACAGCAATTTTCATTTAGTTAAGTATAGATAAAATTAATTTGAATTTATTTATTAAAAAGTTAAAGTTTCTAATTATTCATTAGACAAAAAATTTTAAATAAAAATTTTAGTATAATACTTTCAGATAATGGAGTAAGCTATTCAAGAATTTTCCAGAATATTTGATAATAAAACCATTGCTATCATTGGTCCGTCCCCACATCTCAAAAGAAAGAGACTCGGTAGTTATTTTGATGAATTTGATTTAACAGTAAGAATTAATGAAATTATAAAAAAAAATGATTCTCGAATAGATTATGGAAAAAACAATGATGTTATATTTATATCAATTCCAGATATGAGTATTAAATATTACAAACAACTATTTCTAAATGCAGAAGAAGAATTATCTAGAGTTAAACATTTTATTTGTCCAAGACACAGCTTACATGTGTCTCCATTCCATTTGCAGGATTTTGATAAAAGTAAAAATATTTTTAAAAACTTTAAAAAGCTTAAATTAAATCATAATTTGTTACATATAGGAGATTCTGAAAATGAAAAAATAGAGAAAGATATAGGTTTTCATCCAACTACAGGAACACTCTCATTGTCATATCTTTTAAACTTTAATTTTAAAAAACTATATATTGGGGGGTTTTCATTTTATTTAACAAAAACTAGATATCATAATAAAAAGGCAAAACTTATGAAGAAAAGTGTTGATAACAAGAAAATTAATAAATTATCACCTGGCCATAAATATATTGAAGAGATTATGTATTTGCAAAAAGTGTTCGACGGAAAAGATAATGTATTTGGTGATATGTGGTTTACTAAGTTAATTTTAGAAAAGAAGTTAAATTTGAGTAACTACAATTCAGATACTAATTTTGATATTACAAAATTATGAAAAAGGTTTGTTTAATCACTGGAATCAATGGACAAGATGGATGCTTTCTAGCCAAAATAGCGATTGAAAATGGTTATGAGGTTGTTGGTGTACAAAGAAAGCAACTACACACAAACTCTGAGCAGATTATTAATGGGTTACTAGAGCTTGGCGTTTATGAAAAAATTAAATTTGAACTTACTGAACTTGAAAAATTAGAAAATGTTGAAGAACTTGTTAAAAAATATAAACCAGTCTTCTTAATACACCTTGCATCACAAAGCAGTATTGAAAAAAGCTTTAATTATAAAGACTTAACATACAAATCAAATACTTTAGTTTCAAAAAATATTATTGATTCTGTTGAAAAATATTCAAAAGATACAAAGGTGTTTTTTCCTTCTTCTGCAACAATATTCGAAGGATACAATAATATTGTTGCTAATGAAGAAACAAAACCAAAGCCTTTATCAAATTATTCAATTTCAAAATTCAATACACAAAAATACATAGATGTAAAAGTAAGTGAAGCAAACTTAATTATCAAGACAGGTATTATGTTTAGTCACGAATCTGAATATAGAAGAGGTAACTTTTTTTCAAAAAAGATAATTAAGTTTTTAACTGAATATAAAAATGGCTCAAGAAAATTTTTAAGTGTTGGAGATATTTTAATTAAAAGAGATATTGGATATGCCCCTGAATATTCTGATGCAATTTTTAAAATTTTGTTATTAGAAAATTCGGAAAAATATATAGTTTCTTCGAATACTCTTTATAAGTTAAGTGATTTTATTGAATTTAGTCTTGATTATTTACAATTAAGTTACGAAGTTCTTTATGAAGATAGATTAATTAAATATATTGATTTATCAACAGGTGAAACTTTTATTGAATCTGATGCTAAAAAATTCAGAAAATATGATTTAATTGGAATACAGGGAGATAATTCTAAATTGATAACTGCAACTGGTTGGAAACCAAAATTAAACTTAGAAGATATATCTAAAAAAATGATAGATTATGAACTTGAGGTAAAAAATCGTAAATAAAATATCCGTAGCTGTACCAACATATTTTTCATCTCACTATATATCAGACTTAATTAATTCTTTAAAGAAGCACAGAGTTGTTAACGAAATTATAATTTGTGATGATTCTGAGAACCAAAATGAATATGAAAAATTGGTAGAAATTTCAAATCGAGAATTAGAAAATTTTAATATTGACTTAAAAATATCCAAAAACCAATCAAAAAATGGAGGGTTCAAGAACAAGTATAAATCTATTTCAATAGCTAAAAATGAGTTTGTATATCAGATTGATTCAGATAATATAGCTAATTCCAAATTTTTAAAATATTTAGAAAATGTGAACTTTACAAAACTTGATAAGAAAATACTTTATATTCCTTCAGGTATCTTTTTGTTTAAAAAAAATAAATACGAAAAGTATATTAAACCTAGAAATAATATTACTTTTTTAAATAATTCTAAAATAATCACTCCAGAATTTCTTAAGCAATCGTTAATCATAGAAGATAATTTTGTAAAGAATAAAAATGTAAATTGGCTTCTAAATACAGGAAACCCTTTTGTTTATAAAGATTCTTACATGAGTTTTTTAGAAAAAGGTTTAAAGATGGAAGAAAAAAAACTATCTGCTGGAGATGCAATTGCTATGGTTTATTTCTGGCTTTCCTCTGGACATAATATATGTGTAGCGAGTTTTCTTAAACATTATCATAGAACTCGTGAAAATAGTTACTGGAATGTAGAGGGAAAAAGTTCATATAATTCTACAGAGTACTTTAAAGCCCAAATCAAGAATTTATAATATGAATATTTTAAAAACTCCAAAAGATTTTTTAGATTTATCAATTCCTACTTATCCACCACAAAATAAATCAAAAAACTTTGAAGCTTACTTTTATGATTTTTTCATAAATAGTAAATTTAATTCGGAATATATTTATATACCAATTCAATGGACAAATTATTTAATCTCACATAATTATGGAAAAAGCATTGATGAACTTGTTAATTTTGTTGAAAAAAGTTTGGATCCTGAAAAGCGTTACTTTACTATAGTTCAATATGCAGGTGGACCGTTAGTTACATTGCCAAATACCATAATATTTAGTATGGGTGGAACCTTTAACACAAAAAATCATAAAACTTCAAAAGTTGTCCCCTTGCCATTAATCTACGATGGAACTATTGAAAAAAGGAATGATAAAAAAAATTATTTAGCTTCATATATTGGAAGACCAACACACGATATTAGATTAAAGATTGAAAAAAAACTAAAAAATATTGATAATTTTTTTATCAAAAATTTAAATTCAATGGATTCAACTATTGGCGATAGAAATTTAAATTTATTTACTGATATGATGAATCAATCCTATTTTTCCATATGTCCAAGAGGCTTTGGGCCAACAAGTTTTAGACTTTATGAGTCAATTCAAGCTGGAACAATTCCAATTTATATTACTGACAAATTTTTTCTTCCATTTAAAGAATTTTTAGATTGGCAAGAATTTTCTGTTTTACTAAAACCAAGAAAGATATCATCGATTCCAGAGATTGTAGATAAAATTATTAACTCTGGCGATATTGATCAAATGAATACTAATTTAAAAAATATCTCTAAAAAATACTTTAATTTTCAATATATGTCTGAATATATTAAATCAATTGTTGAAAAGCAGAAAACAGAAATTTAAGATGTATAAATTATTTAGTAAAATAAAAAAATTTTTATATAAATATATTCTTAATTATTTGAAATATGAATTTACTGAATTTATTCCAAATTCTGAATCTAAAGAGCATCAGAAAAATGAATTAATTAAAACAAATATTAAAAGCTATACATCAAGCATGCTTAATATTTCACAGTGGTTTTACAATCAAGACGTTACTTATTTAAGTAATTTGAATGTAGATGAAAATGTAACAACTTCTTTACATAATATGTTTGAAAATCATGGATCTGATAAGAATAAACATGGTTACGATATTCTTTATTCATATGTATTTTCAAAAATTTCGAATAATCCAACTATTTTAGAAATTGGAATAGGAACAAACAATAAACAAATAGCTTCAAATATGGGGAAATATGGCAAGCCAGGTGCGTCACTTAGAGCATTTTCCCAATATTTTGCTACCTCTGAAATTTATGGTGCGGATGTTGATAAGAATATATTATTTAATTTCAAAAATATTAAAACTTTTTATTTAAATCAGAATGATATTGATACTTTTAATAATAAATTAATTGAAAATAAAAAATTTGATTTAATTATTGATGATGGGTTACATATGCAGTCTGCAAATTTGAACACTTTAAGATTTTCATTAGACAGATTAAATCAAAAGGGAGCTCTTGTGATTGAAGACATTCCTTTATCAGCATTAGATACCTGGAAAATAGTAGCTACTTTGTTAGCAAAACCTTTTGATCTCGAGATTGTTCAGTGCATGGACAATTTTGCCGTGATTTTAAATAAAAATTAAATTATTCAAGATGGGTAAATTATTTATTAATTTAATAGATAAAGAATAGCTAAGATGGAATTGTGCAATTTTTAAAAACTGTTTTTAAAGACGTACTTTATGTATCAAAAATAACGGGTACTCAAAGAAAAAAAGTTCTCATAATAATCTCTGTTATATGTAGTCAGTTTGTTGTATTGGTTGATGTCTTTTTAATAGGTTTGTTTGCTTATTTAATAGCTGATCAAAAAACAAATATTGAATTTGTAGATTCGATAGCATCTATTTTTGACTCGAACAGATTTTTAATACTTTTTATTATTCTATTAAGATTTTTACTTTTATTTTTTCAGAGCTATATTTTAAGAAGAATTGAATTCACCGTTACTAAAAATCTAAAAGAATTTACACTTAGAAGAATTTTTGAAAGAAGAACTTATTCAATATCCGACGCTTATTTTTACACAAATGATTTGAGCGGCCATATTGGTTATTTTTATTCGAACTTCGCAGCTTTTCTAAATAGCTGTTTCAATATTTTGTTTTTCAGTTCGTATCTCATAGTTTCTAATTTTGAAGTACTTACTATATTTGCAGCAGGTTTAGTTTTATTATTTTTCCCTATAAAAAAAATTATAAAAATTACTAGGAACTACGTTGACAAAACATATTTTGCAACAAGAGATTCAATGAGTGAAATAGAAAGAGTAATCGAAAATTTATTTTTAATAAAAATATTGAAAAAAGAGGAGTCCGAACTTTCAAAATTTTCTGACACTCTTTTCCTTTTGAACTCTCATATGCTAAACAAGCATATTTTTACTGTTTTGAATGGCTATTTGCCTAGCCTTTTAACTCTGCTTATCTTGAGCATAATTATAATATTTTTTGCAAGCCTAAAGCTTACACTTGATTTTATTGGAGTTACACTAAAGCTTTTTCAGTCAGTTTCTTCAGTGACAACTACATTCTCAAATATAATAAATTCACACGTGCATATACAAAAATTTAAAGAATTAAAATTTCATGAAGATAATCCAAATAAAACTAACTTTATTAATAATGAAAGTAGTGATCTTGAACTGAAAAATGTGGATTTTAAGTATCAAAATTCTCAAGAATATATTTTTAAAAATATAAATTTAAAATTTGAAAAAGGCTCACATACAATAATTACTGGTGAAAACGGTAGTGGTAAAAGCACTTTATTAGGATTGATTGCTGGAATTTTTTACTCTCAAAATGGGAAAGTCACAACTTATTCAAATAAATTCGGTTATGTAAGTGCTCAACCCTACGTTTTTAGGGATACTCTTTACAACAATATTATGTATGGAAATGAAGACATTGAGGTTGATGAAGATTCAATTATGCAAGTTCTAAAAGAATTTAATATATTCAAAAATGAATCAGAATATAATTTACAACGTTTAGTAAGTAATAAATCACTTTCATCCGGTCAAATGCAAAAAATTGGTTTTGCAAGAATTATCATTTCAAAACCAGATATCATTTTGCTTGACGAATCAACCTCAAATTTGGACAAAGAATCAAAAGAAATTGTGTTTAGTAAATTAAAAGAAAACAATTCTACTGTCATAAATTCGACACACGACCCCGAAAATTTTGATTTTGCTGATCATCATATACAAATTTACATTCAAGATGAAGAAAGAATATTAAAAAATATTTTTTAAATGAATCACAGAGTGTCTAAAAAGTTGAAGATCAATTCCAATCATATTTATCAATAAATAAGTTTTTTAGTAATTATCTAAGCTGTAATGCTTTCTTATTGAAATATAATTGATTTTATTTTTCAATATATAGCTAAAATAAAAATTGTGAGTCTTCAAAAAATCTTAGTTATCAATACAAAATATAGAGTATTTGGTGGCGAAGATGCAAACATAGTTGACGAGCTAAAGTTTTTAAAAAATCACTTCAAAGTTGATTATTTAGAATATAACAATGCTGATAAGATCGGCTTTTTTGACTTGATTGGATTCCTAACTCAAAGCAATCTAGCTTCAAATTCTAAGCTATTGACAAAAATTAAAATTTTTGAACCTGACATAGTGTATATACATAATACATGGTTTAAAGCCGGTTTAGGTATTTTTAAAATTTGTAAAAAAAAGAATATTAAAATTCTTCATAAGATACACAACTATAGATTTGATTGTTCGAGATTTTTTTTATCCAAAAATCATTTAAAACATCACCAACAATGTCCTGCTTGTGGCATTAAGAAAGAAAACCTTGGAATATATAATAAATATTTTTCTGAATCAATCATAAAATCAATGTTTATAAATTTATATTCGAAAAAATATTTTCGAATTTTAAAAAGATATCCAATTCAAATTCTTGTTTTAAGCGTATTTCAAAAAAACTACATAGAAAAATTAGGAATTGAAAATGATAAAATTTCTATTTACTCAAATCCTATTGATATTTCTGTAGAAGAGTTTTCAAATTACGATGCAGAGAGTAATAGTGTTATATTTGCAGGAAGATTAGTAGAAAACAAAGGAATTGAGGAGATACTTAAAATTTGGAATAACATAGATACAAACAATCTAATTCTTGAAATTATTGGCACTACCGAAGATAAAATTAATATGTTCAAAAAGTATAATTCTGAAAATATTAAATTCTTAGGCCAACTTGATAACAATGAGGTCAAGAAAAAAATTAAAACTTCTAGAGCAGTCATTACGGCAACAAAACTTTTTGAAGGGCAGCCAAGAGTTCTTTTAGAAGCATCAAGCTATGGGGTACCATCAATATATCCAAATTTCGGAGGTATGAGTGACTTTTTTCCTACTGACTATTTGCTTTCGTTTAAACAATTTAATTATAAAGACTTAGAAAATAAGATTTTAATGCTTCATGATTCAAAACTACTTTCTAATGAAAGCAAATTAATCAAAAAATACCTAATTTCAAATTATACTGAAGATTTGTTATTTGCAAGGTTTAAAAATATTCTTAAAAAAGATGAAAATGAATGATAAATTTCCTTTAGTTTCAGTTTTAATGTCAACATTTAATTCTGAAAAAACTCTCGAAAGAGCAATAGATAGTATTTTAAATCAATCATATAAAAATATTGAGTTTTTAATTTGTAACGATGGCTCAACAGATAATACAAATAAAATTTTGGAAAAATATTCTAATTCATATGTCCAAATTGAAATTATAAATAATGAAAACAATGTTGGCTTAACAAAGTCTTTAAATTTATTAATTAATAAATCAAAGGGAGAATACATAGCAAGGCAGGATGCTGATGATTATTCAGACCCTGAAAGAATAAAAGAACAAATAAAGCACTGTATTGATAATAAATTTCAAGCAGTGTTTACGAGATGTTACAATCTTAATAAAAACGCTTCAATGCAAAATATTAGTTATCTAATACCATATAAAATACTTGTTAATTTTAGAAACCCTTTTGTGCATGGGACGATGTTAATAAATTCAAAAATCATCAAAACACTTGGAGGCTATGATGAAGATTTTTATTTTGCCCAGGATTACAAACTTTATAGAGATTTGATTGATAATGGGGTAAGAATTAAGAAGGAAAGAAAAATTCTTTATTATTTAAATACAAAAAACAATATTTCGAGCCTTCGAAAAACAGAACAAAAATATTATGCAAATTGTGTAAAGAGAAGAAATAAACCAAAAATGGAAATTAGACATGATTAATGTAAAAAATTGGTGTAATTGTTGAAAGTATATCTAACAAAAATAAATGAATCTTGGATAGTAGACAAAATGAGATCAGAATTTTATTTGTCCAATCCTGAAATAACAACAGATAAACTAAAAAATGCTGACATAGTTTGGGTTATTGCACCATGGCTTGCAAATAAGTTAAAACCTAAAAAATTTAAAAATAAAAAAGTTTTATGTTCTGTCTATCACCTAGATGAATCTCAAAGCAATAAAGAAGATATAGAAAAATTTAAAAACTTTGACCAATATGTTGATATGTATCACACAATTTCTTTAAAAAGTAAAATTCAAATTGAAAAATATACTAATAAACCAGTAATTCAAATACCTCTATGGGTTAATTCAAACGACTTTTACCCAATTTTGGATAAAAGAGAATTAAGAAAAAAATATGAACTTAGTAATAATGATTATTTGGTTGGGAGTTTTCAAAGAGACTCCCTAGGTAGCGATCTTTTAAAACCAAAACTAATCAAGGGGCCAGATATATTTTTAGAAATAGTTGAAAAATTATCTTATAAAAATGAAAATCTCAAAGTTATACTTGCTGGAAAAAGACGAGACTATGTTATAAAAAACCTTTCAGATTTAGAAATTGATTTTAAATATTTTGAAATGGCACCTACTGAAACTCTAAATGAGTTATACAATATTCTTGATATATATATTGTAAGCTCTAGGGTTGAGGGAGGACCACAAGCAATTGTAGAATCTGCTATAACAAAGACACCAGTAGTTTCAACTGATGTTGGAGTAGCATCACAAATATTGAGTACAGCATCACTATTTGATTCAAACAATCCAGATTCCTACTTTAGTGCTATACCCGATACTGAATTTGCAAACGAAAAAGTTAAAAAATATGAAACTCCTCAGGGATTTAAAGCATTTATAAGCTTATTATCGGATTTATATGAAAGTTAGTATTGGTTCAAAAATTGTCGAAGGCCCATGGGGTGGCGGCAACTTATTTGTTAAAAACTTAAGTAATTACTTATTAGATTTAGGTCACAAAGTAATTTATGATTTATCAGAACCTGATATAGATCTTATCTTACTTACAGATCCAAGAAGTCGTCGAGAATCATCATCTACTTTTAACCATATAGAAATTAATCTATATAAAAAACACATAAATCCAAACGCTGCAGTTGTTCAAAGAATTAATGAGTGTGATGAAAGAAAGAACACAAACAATATAAATAATTTTTATCTTGATGCAAGCGAATGTGCAGACAAAGTAGTTTTCGTTAGTGATTGGTTAAAAAATATTTACACCACACTCGGAATGTCAAAAGATAAAACTAAAGTTATTATGTCTGGCTCAAATAGAAAAGTTTTTAAAAGCTACAATAATAAGATAAGAAACAATAAAGTTAATATTGTTACTCATCATTGGAGCTCACATAAAAATAAAGGCTTCGAATCATATAAATTATTAGATAGATTACTTTCCAAGTCAGACTGGAAAGATATTTTGGAATTTACTTATATTGGGAATGCCTCTAGTGAATATACGCTGATCAATTCTATTATCATAGAACCACTTTCAGGAACTGATTTAGCTAAAAATTTAAGTCAAAATGACATTTACTTGACAGGTTC